>OGOP01000035.1_pt1 | contig 109312 bp, 92 predicted proteins | sample 1552591 | NCBI WGS metagenome assembly OGOP01 (sample SAMEA2580120, study PRJEB22360) | human gut metagenome | biome: human gut; feature: human-associated habitat; material: faeces | place: Denmark | collected 2008/2010 | reverse complement strand
ATATTGTTTTTCAGAAACAAAGATTGCGTATCTCGATTAATATGAAGTTTTCAGAAATTAATGATCCTAACGGTATTTGTAAAGATATTACTGGTTTAGGTCGCTGGGGAAATGGAGACGTTGAACTGTTTATGGAACATCAGGATGAACTAGAACAAATCATGGAAATTGTGAAGCAATCCTTTGATGCACAGGCAGAATAGCCAGGCCGAAATTGCGAAGACCTGCATCCGTGTTTCATAAAGGATTTTATGACAGAGAAAAAAGGAGGCGCTTTATTTGGCAAAGAAAAAAGATAAAGTAACCATCCGTTCCAGCGCAGCAGAATACTTAACCTATGTTGCCTCTGTGGGCAATCAGCAGGACAGTTTTGAAATGCGCTATGAGGATGAGAATATATGGCTGACACAGAAGATGATTGCCACATTATATGATGTGGATGTTCGTACAATCAATGAACACATTAAAAAAATTTATTCAGATTCAGAGCTTGAGGAAGATTCAACTATCCGGAATTTCCGGATAGTTCAAACGGAAGGTTCCCGTCAGGTTACACGCGATACCAAGCATTATAATCTTCAAATGATTATCGCTGTCGGATTTAAAGTGAATAATGAGCGTGCAGTGCAGTTTCGTAAATGGGCCAACAGTATCGTTAAGGACTATACCATCAAAGGCTGGGCTATGGATGATGAGCGTTTGAAGAATGGTGGTTCAGTGCTTACAACAGAGTACTTTGACCGTTTACTTGAGCAGATTCGTGAGATTCGTTTGTCTGAGCGTAGATTTTATCAGAAGATAACAGATATATACGCCACATCACTTGATTATGATCGTAATGCAAAAACGACGAAACAGTTTTTTGCAAAGGTACAAAATAAAATGCATTATGCGGTACACGGACATACAGCGGCAGAGCTGATTTATGAGCGTGCAGATGCAGACAAGCCACATATGGGTCTAACCACTTGGGCAGCAGCACCAGATGGCAAAATATTAAAAAGTGATGTAAGCATTGCAAAAAACTATCTAAGCGAAGAAGAGATGCGTTCGTTAGAACGTATTGTATCAGCGTATCTGGATTTGGCAGAAGACCGTGCGGAACGTCATATTCCGATGACAATGGAGGACTGGGCAAAGCGACTGGATCTATTTCTGATGGCAGATGACAGAGAGGTTCTTCAGGATGCAGGTAAGATCACAGCAGAGATTGCCAAGGCAAAGGCCGAGACTGAATTTGAAAAATATCGTATTATTCAGGATAGGCTATTTATGTCTGACTTTGATAAGTACATGCTGGAATTAGAGGAAAATGCAAAGAAATAATGGCCTGATTACAGGTTGAGACGGTGAAATTCGGCAACTCAACATTGTCGAGTGTATGGGCTCATCAGGTGCCAGCGCAGCTTCTCCATGAGGAAATAAGTCAGCTGTCACTGTCTCAACTGTGGAGACAGTGGTAAACTGCAGCTACAGAAAATTGCTTGCATTATTATAGTAGCAAAGGGTATGTATCGACCACCTTCCGAATACTTCAATAGCTAAGGCCTCGGTTTTGTTGTTGAATATTAGCGATTTTCAAAGTGTATATTTTGAATTTCAGCGAGTGTGGACTTGTTTCCTTTTTGATATGATATGTTTCCGCGAACAGGCGGTTACTCTGACATCAATCAGAAGGTGTCGTTCCATGTGGAGAGCTGTGTGTTGCTATGCAGAGCCGATACCTAGAAATCCTTGGTTTTACGTAGTTTTTGACCATGTTGTATTTACATCAAATGTAGAATATGTACTGGAAAAGGAGTTAAAAAGGAAATTCCAGTAAGTGTTGGAATAAGACTGGTAGTGGTGGATATGTTAAATAAAGATTTTTAGGATGATAATAATTAGAAAATGGTAAAGGAGCACTTTTTATGGATACAAAGATATATGTTTTTTCACTTGATTACGGAAGTCGTAATGAGGAAAAAGCATTTATTAAGGCATTATTAAGAGAATTTGATGAAGATATAATGGTTGGATGTGGTATATTTGTTAATAATAATCCATATTGCTTAGAATTACTATTATATGTTTCTGTAGAAAAAGAGATTGAAAGATTTGAAGTTTTTTTAAAAGAAAAGCATAGTGACAAAAGGAGAATGTTTAATTATTTTATTGATGATATTTTAAATACGTTTTCTCAAAGAGGTTATAATTCGATAACTTTTTCTGATGAAAATATGGTAGATTTAATAATGACCGAGGATAGTAATTTTATATTTCTTTTTCCTAGTAGAAATATTTTACAAAGAATATGGAGTGGTGTTGGTATGAAAAAAGTTTCAAGGGTATTTTTATCTCACTCAAGTAAAGATAAGAAAATTGTCGACGAAATATTTAATAATTTCCAAATAAATGAAATAAGTGCATGGTATGATAAATATCAAATAGAACCAGGGGACAGTATCACTGAGAAAATAAATCAGGGGTTAGATAAATGTGATATTGGTATAATATGTATATCAAATAATTTTTTAAATTCATCCAGTGGATGGACAAAGAGTGAGTTGAATTATTTTATACAAAGGAGAATGCGTAATCCAGATAAATTTTTCCTTATAGTAAATTTTGATGTTCCTCATGATGAATTGCCACCATTAGTACAAGAGTATCGATATATAGATTTTTCAGAAAAAGATGCAATGGAAGTATTAGTGAATGTCGTAAAGAAGCGATTAGATAAATAACAAGGTTTAATATGTTGTTTATAGAAGAAAAATATATCCACATTGGAGACGAAAAAAGAAAGTTATTAGTAAACGTTGTAAAACAAAGGCTGAAATAAAGGCATAGATGGAGAGGATACGTGAAAAGTTTGAAAATAATGAAATACTGGATGAATTTGATAGGCAAGTGTTTGATATCATCGAAAAGAAAGTATATTTTGGCAGATATGATGAAAATGGAAACATAGATTTGTATAAACTAACTTTTCAAGTAAAAGTGATGTTGATTATCTGCCATTGGATAACAATTTTGCGATAATTTCCAGGGAGATTTTGAGGCAATGCAGATAGTGGAAAGTAAGGTGAAACAATGTAGTTAAGAGTAAGAAAAGACAAAAAGTTTGGTTCAAAGAAATAGATACACATTTTAGGAGGAAGTCATGAAAGTTACTAATAATAAAAATAATTTCAATGGAACAACAACGATTAATGGACCAGTGCAATTTGCCGAAAGGGATATAATAAATATAATTCCTGCCTCTAAGCCTAAACAGGATGAAGCAAAGTATACACCTGAACCAAAATGGAGAAGTCCATTTACCTTAGCATTATTATCTTGGATAAGTGTAATCATTGGAATACTTGGAGTGTTTCCGGCTGGCAAAATATTAGCAAATATATTGAACCTTTTTAAAGGAAACAAACAGACAGTGTTGGATTTTCCGATGCAAACATATTTAGTAATTTTGACAATATTTACTTTGCTATATATATTGTTTTTTAGCCTTAGGAAAATAGCAAAAAAACAAATTAGAGTTCCCTTAATTTTAAATTATGCAATTAGCGGTTATGGCAGAAGGATTACATTAGAAAAAATACATATTGATAAATGTCCAAGATGTGGGGGAAAAATGAAATATTACAATAAGCCTGTAGAGTGGATTGATAACTATTATGGTGATGGAAGAACTAAGCGTGAGATTACAAAAAGGATTCCAGTGTTAGAATGTAAAAGGAATAGTGAGCATTACTATGAAGTTGATCCGGCCGAAGATAGAGTTAAATGATTTCTAAACATAAAAACAGAAAATAGTCTAATGAAAGAAATATGTCAATTTGATAGGAATGATATTAAATTGATATAAATAAGGGGCATACTTGCGTTTCACAAAAAAGTGCAGAATAGTCTAACTATTACATGTTGAGAGTGTCGTGCTGTGGTCAAAGAAAGATAAGTAATATGTGGAAAAGGTTTGAAATAAAAGGATTCCGAGTGCTGGGGTGAAACTTCGGCTCTTGGATTTTCTTGTTTTGTGTCAAAAACAAACATATTCATGGTCGATAGACCATAGGGGAAAGTTGACAGGATTGAAATGGGAAAGTTGTGGAGAGAGAGTTGTTAAGAGTAGACCCCTCATTCACTTACACTGCCCCCCCAACCTTGACGTTCCCCTAGCGGTTTGATGCAATAAAAAAGTACCAAAATATTACATAATACAAGGAGTAAATACTAATGAGTGAAAAATTGCAAAAAAGGGAGTTGGTTTTCTCCCATTGCTGGGGATACCTCAGTAAAAAAAGACTTACAGAAAAAGTATAGTTGGTTTTCCAGAATTCTGTATAATGTTTTGTTAGTAGCTATCGGTGGATATCTTCTGATGCAGACAATAAAGGAGATTAGTTTGTTTGGACCAGATGTTTTCAGTATAGTGAAAATCGTAATTTGGGTAATCCTGTTATTGATTGGTATTGTCGGAGTAATAGAGATTGGCAAAAATTTAATTCAATTCAAAAATTCTGTTTTTTATATAAAAACTTGCAGGATTGTTGATGTACGTGGAGAGAAAGCCGGAAAACGCACATATTATTATGTGACGATTCAGAATGCGGATGGGACAACGGTAGAATATGAAAGCAAAAATAATCCATGGCTTTCAGAGGAGCAGATTGCTGCCAAAAAAGAAATCACGATTGTAACGTTTGAGGACGTTAGTGAAGAGGAAGATATATCTACGGTTTTTGTTTTGGATAAGTATCGTAATAATGAGTAACAATATAGGCTTGACAAATATCTAAAAATAGAATATTATATCAAGCATCGAAGAGGATAATCCGTGGGATTACCCTCTTTTTCTTTTTTAAAAGTATATTATGATGTTGGGGACAATAGATTCTAATGTTTAGAATCTTATAAATAGACATGCAATATCATACTATTACAAAATTTATAAAAGAGCAAGAAAATCTACTGCCTTTAGGCAAGGGGGACTCTTGCATGAGGTGTGGGGTTCAAGTCCTATACCTCGTAAGGCACGCAGTGCCGCTTTTATATGAGCAAGTAGCGAAGTGGATTGCGAATATCCGCTTGACATGGAAAGGAGAATGTATTATGGAAGCATTAGGAAAAATTTTAGAGTCCATAGACAATTTTGTCTGGGGACCGGTAATGTTGATCTTACTGGTTGGTACAGGTGTATTTTTGACCATTCGTACTCAATTTCTTCCATGGCGTAATTTACCTTATGCCATTAAAGGCACACTAAGCAAAAAGGCTCGCCAGAAATCCAGCGGTGGAGAGGGGGATATTTCTCCATTCTCAGCGTTGACGACGGCATTGGCAGCTACGATTGGTACTGGTAATATCGTAGGTGTAGCAACTGCAATGGTGGCAGGTGGACCAGGTGCATTGGTTTGGATGTGGATTTCAGCAGCGTTTGGTCTTACTTCTAAATTTTCAGAATGTATGCTTGCAATCAAATATCGAGAGGTGAATGAAAAGGGTGAAATGAGTGGTGGTCCTATGTACACCATGAAGAAAGCTTTTAAAAATAAAAAAGTAGGATGTGCGTTAGGATGGTTATTCGCGCTGTTTGCGGTAATCGCTTCAGTCGGGATTGGAAACATGACACAGGCAAATTCTATTTCGGAATCCTTGCATTCAACCTTTCATATCTCTCCAGTTATTACTGGTGTTGTTATTACCAGTTTGGCTTTGGTAATTATTGTAGGCGGTATTAAATATATTTCAAAGGTATCCAGCATTGTGGTGCCAATCATGGCTATTTTTTATATAATTGCAGGAGTTGTTGTTATTTTTGGAAACATTGGAAATGTTCCTGCTGGTCTGAAAGAAATCTTTACGATGGCATTTTCTGTACAGGCAGTAGGTGGCGGTTTATGTGGTACAATTACTGCTTCTATGATGAATGCCATGCGTTTTGGTGTGGCTCGTGGTGTATTTTCAAATGAGGCAGGTATGGGTTCTGCTGCCATTACCGCAGCCGCAGCCCACACAGATCATCCGGTTCGCCAAGGTTATATCAATATGACTGGTACCTTTTGGGATACCATTGTGGTTTGTACGATAACAGGTCTTTGTATTGCCAGTTCTGGTGTACTTGGAAGTACAGAAACTACGGTTTCAGGTAGATATACTGCAACAGACACTTCCATTATAATAGAGGCTTCTAATGTTTCGGATGGGAAGGATGCCAATGCAAAATATGAATATCAAAGAGACATAGCAGAAAATACATTGACTTTAACAGATCCAGACAATTCCTCTTTGGTACTTGCTGCGGAAAAAAATGCAGAAAATCTGGTTGGTACTTGGTCAGATGCTTCTGGAAATAAGTATATATTTAACAAAGATGGTTCCTATGAATATGCTACGGTCATTAAGGGGGCAGCCCTTACGATTTTGGCATTTGAAACGGTTCTTGGAAAGGTCGGAGCGGTATTGATTAGTATTGCGATTGCATTATTTGCGTTCTCCACCATACTTGGCTGGGAATATCATGGGGAAAAAGCGTTTGAATATCTGGTAAAATCCCCAAAGCTAAATATGATTTATCGTGTTGTGTTTTCTTTGGTTGCTTATCTTGGTGCGACTACCGCATTGGATATTGTATGGAATTTTTCTGATATTGCCAACGCATTGATGGCAATTCCAAACTTAATCTGTCTGCTTGCATTAAGTGGTGAGATTGCAAAGGATATAAAAGAGTTTCAGAAGAGTATAAAAGAAGAGAGCGTAGCAAAAAATTAATATTTTAATGCAAAAAATTTAACAATTTTACATAAGTGCAATGTTATAATAGTTACTATCACCATATTGCAAAAAATGAGGGAAAGCTAAGTCTTTTTTGGTAAAAAAATGAAAGGGAGGGGATTTTTATGACAAAAAAGGGATTAGTGTATACAAATGATAGTTGTGTAGGATGCAACAAATGTATTAGTGTGTGTAGTTGTGTAGGGGCAATGGTCGCAAAGAAAGATGATAAGGGAAAAAACGTGATTACGGTAGATCCAGAGAAGTGTGTGGCATGTGGTGCCTGTCTGGATGTTTGTGAGCATAATGCTCGTACGTTTGAGGATGATACGGAACGATTTTTTGCGGATCTTGCAAGGGGAGAGAAAATCAGTATTTTAATTGCACCAGCATTTTTGGCAAATTATCCGAAAGAATACGAGAGTGTACTAGGAGGCTTAAAAAAGCTGGGTGTCAATCGAATGATTAGTGTATCCTTTGGTGCAGATATTACTACCTGGGCATATTTGAATTATGTGAAAAAATATGATTTTACAGGTGGGATTTCGCAGCCCTGTCCAGCGATCGTATCTTATATTGAAAGATATGTTCCAGAACTATTACCTAAATTGTTTCCAGTGCAAAGTCCAATGATGTGTAGTGCAATTTACGCAAAGCAAGTGATGAACATTTCGGATAAATTGGCATTTATCAGTCCTTGTATTGCCAAAAAAGAAGAAATCAATTCCAAACGGGGGAAGGGATTGATTCAATATAATGTAACATTTGATCACTTAATGCGATATGTAAGAGAACATCAGATTAGTGGACCTTCTTGCAAAGATGAGATTTCTTATGGATTGGGTTCGATTTATCCGACACCGGGTGGACTCAAGGAAAACGTATACTGGTTTCTTGGAGAAGATGTTTTTATCCGACAGTGTGAGGGTGAAAAACATATGTATCAGTATTTACAAAAAAATAAAAAACAGATTGCAAAGGGAGAAACACCATATTTGTTTATTGATGCACTCAACTGTTCTGCAGGATGTTTATATGGTACAGCTACCGAATCGGAAAAGAATGCAACGGATGATGTAATGATGGAAATGATGCGTATCCGAAAGGCAAGCAAAAATAAAGAGTTTCGTCACACATGGTCTAAAAAACTCAGTCCAAAACAGCGTTTACGCTTGCTAAATAAGCAATTTTCACATTTGAATCTTGCGGATTATGTATGTGAATACGAGGATAAGTCCGAAAAATGTAAATTTAATATTCCAAGTCCTGCACAGTTAGATGAGATTTTTAATGAAATGGATAAAAGGACAAAAGAATCTAGGGAAATCAATTGTTCTTGTTGTGGATATGACACTTGTGAATTGATGGCAACAGCAATACACAATGGTTTTAATTACAAAGAAAACTGCATCTATTATATGAAGGGGCAGGTGGAGATTGAGAGAACACATGCATGGGAACTTGCAGAGGAAGTCAAAGAGGATAAAGAAAAGATTTCTGAGCAAAAAGAGCTGATTTTACAGACGATTGAGCAGATAGATGCACAGTTTGAACATGTATATGAGGCAGTTGACCAAATGGTGACAGGAAATGAAGAAAGTGCAAGAGAGTGTAGTAATATTGCGTCTGGTATAGACGAAGTTGCTGCATTTTGCCGGTCTTTGAACGATACTTTAAATAGTATCAATGACTTTATTCAGGAATTGAATGTAAATAATGAGGAAGTCGTGTCGATTGCAGAACAGACAAATCTGTTAGCACTCAATGCTTCCATTGAAGCTGCACGCGCTGGTGGAGCAGGTAGGGGATTTGCGGTAGTAGCGAGTGAGATTAATGTGTTAGCCTCAGATTCGGGAGAAACTGCAAATCGAAGTACAGAAACACAGCAACATATTTTACGTGCAATTGATGATATTAAAAACGATACGGCAAACTTAAATAACATTATTACATCCATCAATGAACAGACAAATGATTTGGTTGATGTAACGCAGGAGATGAAAGAGTACAATAGTAGAATTTTAGCTTCTGCTACCAATGTAAAGGAGAGCTTAACAAAGTTGTCGAATTCTTAAAAAAGAAAAAGTGGTCTTTCGGATAATATTTTCCAAAGTTGTTGCATAGCATTTTTGCGTATTTCACAACAAAAAAAGTTCGTTTCACAACATTGGGGTATTACATATTTTTTATGTTCCGATATAAGCAACAAAAGAATGGTAAAGGATGTTACAACATGAGGATAGCAATATGTGATGATGAAAAAAATGTTAGGAAATTGATTGGAAAAAAAGTAAGGAAACTGTATCCGAAGGCAGAGCTTATATTTTTTGAGTCAGGAGAAGAAATACTTGCGTTTGAAGATGGAATAGATATCTTATTTTTGGATATTCAGATGCCGAGAAAAAATGGCATGGAGATTGCAAGAGAGTTACGAAAAAAAGACAAAAATATGCTTCTTATTTTTGTAACAGCGTTGGAGGAATATGTATTTCAGGCATTTGATGTGGAGGCATTTCACTATCTTGTGAAGCCGATTGCGGATAGAAAATTCAAAGAGGTACTGCAAAAGGCAGTAGAACAGCTTTGTGTCAGAAATAAAAAAGAAAATATACCAAAAGAAAACTATGTGATGATTAGCCGTAAAGGGCTTCACACAAAGGTATTACTTGATACCATCGTCTACGCAGAAGTTTTTAACAGGAAGGTTGTCATTCATCAATTAGATTCCGATATTGAATACTATGGAAAAATGTCTGAACTGGAACAGGTGGCAGGGGAAGATTTTTTTAGGACACATAGGGCATATTTGATTAATTTCAAATATGTGGAAAAATACGATGCGTCCACCGTTTATCTGGAAAGGGGAACTGTCCTTATGGCAAAACAAAAATTTCCAGAGTTTGTAAGACAATATATGAAATATAATCGCAGGAAGGGAAAGTAGACGATGAAATCTATGGAAATGTACTGGTCGATTGTTTCGCATATAGTTAATCTGATTAGCCTGCTTGTAGAAGGGTGGATGTTTTCCTATTTTATCAAACCTTTTTTGGAGAAAACAAAGTACGCTTGGGTGACTGGCGGGATGTATTCTATTATTATGGTGATTTTGTATTTTGTGCCAGTTGAAATTGCGTATCCTAGAATTTTTGTGGCAGTTATCGTATATGTTCTTTTGTGCTTACTGGATAGGAAAAATATGGAACAAAAGATTGTGCTTCTTATCATCATGTATCTGCTGCAATGGGTTGCGCATGGAATTGCCATAATACCAAGAAATATAGCATTTGCACTTTTTGTTAATGTGCCATACATGATGAAGCATACTATGCTGCAATTTACCAATTTCATTTGGATAGAAGCAGTATTTGTCCTAGTAAAAATGTTGCTTTTATATTTGATGGTGGTTGGAATCCATAAAGTTTATGTGAACAAAGGGGAAAATGTTAGCAAAAAGGAGCTTGGACTGCTTCTTTCTATATTGCTTACTTTCTTTACTGGATATTTTGCTTTTACATATTTTCCAGATTTATACGAAAAGGACACGGGACAATATATTTGGTATGTACATAAGGAATACGATATATTGAAAGCAATGTATCAGTTCATTTCTTGTTCGGCTTTGTTTATTACTATTTTGGGATATGAAAAAATAAAGGAAAAACAGAGGGAACACACGCAAAACCTGATTTTGGCAGAACAGATGGAGAACATGAAACATTATATCAGTGAAGTTGAAAAATTGTATAGTGATATTCGAGCGTTAAAACATGACATGGGAAATCACATAACCGTATTGGAAAATCTATTCTTGGAAGACGAGAAAGAGGAGACGGAAAAGTATTTTTCAAAACTAAAAGGTAAGTGGGGAGAAAGTGTAACAGCAATCAAAACAGGAAACCCTGTTACAGATGTAATTGTGATGCAAAAACAAAAAGAAATGGAAGAGAAAGGGATTCAATTTATTTGTACCTTTTCATATCCACAGGAAACGAAACTGGAAGCTTTTGACCTTGGAATTATTTTGAATAATGCACTTACAAATGCGATAGAAGCAGCCGAGGGATGTAAGGAACCCTATGTTTCCCTTTCCTCGTATCGAAAGAAAAATGCGTATTTGATAGAGATAAAAAATTGTGCAAAGAAAAAAGTAATATGCAATCAGAAAACGGGATTGCCAGAAACGACAAAACAGGATAAGGATAATCATGGATTTGGATTGGTAACTATTCGTAAAATGGCACAAAAGTATTATGGAGATATTGCGATTGAACAGGGAGAGAATTGTTTTGAGTTAAGTGTTATGCTTATGGTAGAGTAAGAAAGAAAATAGATACAATTTCGTATTAAAAATATGGAAATTGTGTCTATTTTTTTCTTTTACAACAAGAAAAAGCTGTTTCACAACAGAAGGCTTTATTGTGTCAACAGAATTGTCGAAAGAACTGACAAAGAAACGAGTAAACTTTATAAAAGGGGATTACGAATATCCTTGACTTTATCGCATAGGAGGGCAAATTTATGAAGGTAATTAATAGTAGTGGAGTAAATAGTGGTGTACAGCCAGGACGTTCAGGTAGAATGACACAAATGGATTCCATTAGCAAAAGCATTCAAAATCAGATTGCAAATGCACAGAAGGAGTTGCAGGAGTTATCTTCAAACGAAAATCTTTCAATGGAAGATAAGATGAAGAAGCGACAGGAAATTCAGCAGGAAATCACCAATCTGAATCAGCAGCTTAGACAACATCAGATTGAGCAGAGAAGAGAGCAGCAAAATCAGAATGCAGTATCGAACGATACGGCAAATGCGACAAATAAAACATCTGTTGAGCAGGGTAGTAGTAGCGCAGATGCAAGTATGCAGGCAATGCTTACAGCGGATTCTGCTATGAAACAGGCGAAAGTTCAGACGAATGTGGCAACTCAAATCAAAGGAAAGGCGAGTGTGCTGGAGTCGGAGATAAAGACGGATCATGGCAGAGGAGCAGCTACGGAAAAGAAAGAAGAGGAACTAGCAAATTTACAGACAAAAATGCAATCCACAACTACAGCACAAATAGCTTCGTTGGCTAATGCAAATAGTGCTATGCATAAAGCAATACAGGGAGACAGTGAAGTGGAGGAAAATGACAATAGCAAAGATGGCATTAGAGAAACAAAAGAAAAAACAAATAAGATGCCAGAACAAAAAACGGAGGTATCGAATAAAAATAAGACAACCGATCATTTATCTGAAGAAAAAGCAACAGGAGGGGTAAAACAAATGACTTATCAGTCTATAGATGTTCGATTATAAGTTATAAGCTTTATTGCAACAACTTGGAAGTGTATGACGGTAATAGCTGGATGTTGGAGTGTAAATTTTAAGCGTTATCCCATCAAGTAAACGTTAGTTCCTTTTATAGCATATAAGCAAGTAGTAAAGTAGATTGCCAATATCCTTGCCTACAAATCTATAGTAAAAAGAATGGTATCCGAAAACTATAAATGATATACTGTTTGTAGATACAATAAAAATGACTGGATAACCTACAGAGAGAAAAATGAAATAGGAAAGAAAGCAATTTTACAAACTTACACTGAAAAGTGTTGGAGTAAAAAAGGTAAGAACCATTAAGCTTGTAAGAAAAGTTACAAATTGTGGATTGAGAGCTGCAAAAGCGTTTATCGATTGTCCACCAAAATTGATTACAGGTGGATTACTTCTTGAGGATGCAGAAAAATTGCAGAAACAGTTTTCTGATTTAGGAAATACGGTTGTGATAGAAGAAGAAAGATAAATCTATGAGGTGAAAAGCAAAATGAAGGAAGATAAAAATGAGGCAAGATGGGATAAGCTTTTATTGGTTCATACAACAGGGAGAGATGATACAAGAGCAGACCAGTATCGGTATCCTTATGAACCTACACCTTATTGTGTATTGGAGCGTCTGGCGAATAGTGGATTGATTGGAAAAAATAATACGGTGTTAGATTATGGATGCGGAAAAGGTAGGGTGGAGTTCTTTTTATCGTATCAGGTTAGATGTCAATCTATTGGTATCGAGTATGATGAACGTATCTGTAAAAAAGCGTTACAGAACAGCGAAACGGCAATATCTTCTAGTAGAGTAACTATTGAACTTGCGAATGCAGAGGAATTTTCTGTACCAGATCGTGTGGATAGAATTTATTTCTTTAATCCTTTTTCACTTCCAATTTTACAAAAAGTAATTGCAAAAATTTTAGAATCTTATTATGAAAAGATGCGAGGTATCCAATTGTTTTTTTATTATCCATCGGATGAATATATATCATACTTGATGACAGTAGAGGAACTTGTATTTTCGGATGAAATCGATTGTAGAGATTTATTTCCTGGAAATGATTCACGAGAACGAATTGTAATATTTGAGTTGTTTTCCAATGATAAAAAAGTGTAATGACGGATTGAAAGTGGAGTGAAAAGATGAACACAGATACAAAAATATTAATAGTAGAAGATGATACCGATATTAACAATATCCTTGCTACCGCACTAAAAAAAGAAGGTTATGCTAGCACACAGGTCTTTTCTGGAACAGAGGCAAAGCTTATGTTAGAGTTAAAAAAGGGAGAGTTTTCCCTTGTATTATTAGATTTAATGTTACCAGGGGTGTCTGGAGAAGAAGTGCTGGAAGAAATACGAAAGGTGGGGGAAATACCTGTCATTGTATTAACGGCTAAGGACAGTTTAGACAATAAATTAAGTATGCTTACTGGAGGGGCAGATGATTATATTACAAAACCCTTTGATATGAAAGAGGTGATTGCCAGAGTGCAAATCCAGCTTCGTCATGCACAAAAGCAAAATGGAACGGTAGATATACCAAAACAACAGATAAAACATAAAAAAATGTTGCTGGATAAAGGTGATTTTTCGATTGCGATAGGGGACGTTACACTTTCGAAAATAACAAAACAGGAATTTGCTATTTTGGAATTATTAATGGGAAATCCCAAACAGGTATTTAGTAAAGAGGCAATTTTTGAGTATGCTTGGGAGGAACCATATATCGGGGAGACAAAAACATTAGATGTACATATCAGCAACATACGAAAAAAAATCCGTACCGTCACCGAAGAAGAATACATTGAAACCGTCTGGGGAATTGGGTATCGTGCAAAAGCGTGATCTTTACTCTTTTTTTACTTTTTATTTGCGTTATATTAGGAATTTGAATTTAAAATACAGGTAAAGCAAAAAAACAGCAGAAGGAGAGGAAAAGAAGAATGCAGGAAATATTGTTGCAAACGACCAATTTGACAAAGCAATTTGGACGGCATAGAGCGGTAGACCAAGTAAATCTACATATAAAAAAAGGGTCTATTTATGGATTTATTGGAAGAAATGGAGCTGGAAAAACAACCTGTCTCAAAATGATAAGTGGTCTTTCTAAGCCAAGTAGTGGGGAAATTACACTGTTTGGATATACGGGAAAAGATTTGAAAAAGGTTCGATCCAGAGTAGGATGTTTAATTGAGGCACCAGGATTATATGGAAATATGAGTGCCTATGAAAACATCAAATTAAAATGTAAACTATTTGGAATTGTAAAAGAATCGTACATACAAAATATCTTAGAGCTGGTAGGATTAAAAGAAACTGGAAACAAAAAGACAAAACAGTTTTCTTTGGGAATGAAACAGCGACTTGGTATTGGGTTGGCATTGGTAGGAGAACCGGATTTATTGATTTTAGATGAACCTATCAATGGATTGGACCCACAGGGAATTGCAGAGATGCGTGATATGATTCAAAAACTGAATGAAGAACATAACATGACGATACTGATATCCAGTCATATTTTGGAAGAATTGTCTAAAATCGCAACAGATTACGGCATTATTCATAATGGAGTTCTGGTACAGGAGCTTACAAGAGAAGAGCTATTGCAACGTTGTCGGGAACGAATTGAAATAACGATGGAACACCCGGAGCAGGCACTTCCTGTTTTAGATGGAATGAAAATAAAAAATTATCAGGTGGTAGACAAAGAGCATATTTATGTGTTTGAACGATTAAATGACAGCGCAATCATGAATATGGAACTTGCGAAAGCAGGCTGTCTGGTAAAAGGAATTTCCATGAAAAGCGAAGAGTTAGAAAACTACTTTTTGAATTTAACAGGAGGGGAAAAGAATGCGTAATCTTATAAAAATGGATGTATATCGGATGTTTCATACAAAAAGTTTGTATATTATTTGGATTATATTGGGGGCAATGATTGTTTTTTCCACGTTTATGACGAAGTTAGACTATGAGGCACTGCAAGAACCACAACAGGAAACCACACAGGAAGTAACAGAGGAAACAGAAGCAAGTGAACAGATTAATGTAGGAATGAAAGTTGAGCTGCCAACAAAACCAGGGGAAAAGCTTACGGTATTTGATGAAATGTATTCCAATATACAAGGCAAATTTGTTGCATTATTTTTAGTTATTTTTGCGGTTATTTATGCGACCGCAGACTTGACAAGTGGTTATATCAAAAATATTAGTGGAATGATTCCGAGAAGAGAATATATGGTATTTTCAAAGGCGGTAGCACTGGGAATCTATACGTTTCTAAGCTTTCTCTATTACATGTTAGTACAAGCAATAGCTGTATATGGCTTTTTTGGATACTTGAGGTGGGGAAAGGTAGAACCTATGTTTACCTATCTGGCGGTACAGTTTGTCTTACATTATGCGTTTTTACTCATTTGTATGGGAATTGCGATTATTCTGCGAAATAATACATTTAGTATGGCAATTTCCATTTGTTTAACGATGAATTTTGCAGCTATTTTGTATGGATTGTTAGATAAGCTGTTTGCAAAGATGGGAATCAAAGATTTTCAGACGATAACACATACGGTAACGGGAAAAATAGCAGTTCTTTCGATGCACCCGGCAAAAAAGGAATGTTTGGCTTCTCTTCTTATTGCCGTACTATTTGGTGGAGTGGCAACGGCAGTAACGGGATATGTTTTTAAAACGAGAGATATATAAAGCAGTTACCATCGCCGAAAAGCAGTGGTTTTCTGCTTATGACAGACGAAAGGATGTTATGTATGAAATGGATCATAATTGGACTATGTATTGTAACGGCTTTACAGGCATGGATGATAGGAACGTATCGGCGACAGATGAAAAACATCTGTCGCCAATTGTCGTTTCTGATGAAAAAGGATAGCAATATGCTATTGACAGGGGATGTACGCATAGGAGGGATTGGGAAGCTATTGGATACATTGAATGATTATCTGCTGGTACAAAGAAAAAAAGAGAGATACTATCAGGAAAAGGAAAAAACGATTGCCAACACCTATACCAGTTTATCCCATGATATTCGAACCCCACTTACTTCTTTGGATGGCTATTTTCAATTATTGGAAACCAGTGACACAGAGGAAGAACAAAAGAAATATATTACGATTATTCAGGATAGAATTAAAAGCTTGAAAGATATGTTGGAGGAACTTTTTACCTTTACAAAATTAAAAAATGCTTCTTTTCAACTGGAATTGTCAAAATGTTGTATCAATCAAATGGTGAAGGACACCATTTTTTCCTATTATGATGAATGGATGGAAAAAGAAATCCAACCACATATTTCTATTACAGACACCCTGCTTTATATGCAGGGAAATAAACAGGCAATTCGACGAGTATTACAAAATATTATAAAAAATGGATTGGACCATGGGGAAAAAGAAGTGGATATTTCGTTACAGGAGATGGGGCAAAAAATTGTGATAGAAATAAAAAACAAAGTATACCATCCAGAGGATATCGACATTACACAAGTCTTTACACAGTTTTATAAAGCAGATATGGCAAGAAGTAAAACATCCAGTGGTTTGGGATTGTCCATCGCAAAAGAATTTGTATTACAAATGCAGGGAGAGATTTCTGCCAGAATAGAGGAGGAAAAGTTTTGCGTTTGCATACAGTTTGATAAGATATAGAAGAATGTCTGCATAGTTATGGTTTACTGACTTGTGAACCAATGTCATTTACTTAAGCTTTGAACTTCTATGAAAGAGTTGCAATGTCAACATAGCTTTCAAAAACCCGCTTCCGCTTGGACGAAAGCCTAGCGGTACTAAATTCGCTGAAAAGCATCAGCTCATTTACCACAAGGGTGCGCTTTCACACTAGGCTCAAAAAAACTTCGCCAAGTGTTCAATGTGAAGTGCCGAGGCTTTCGTACAGTTTTTTGCAACTATATTGGCATTGTAACTCGTGAAACAAGATTATGAGCTTAAGTAAATGACATTGCTTGTGAACGGTAATTCTGTATATTGTTAAGAAAAAGTTTTATGAATAAGTAGTTTATTTGTTTGACTTTTTAATACGCTTATCTTATAATTAGACTGACTTGCACTGTAGGACAAAAGCTTGCTTTATGAAACGGAGGAAAAATGAAAAAAAGAATAATAGGTTTTATTGTTTTAGTGGCAATCCTGCTACCAATATTTGCAGGTGAAACAGTAAGTGTTCAGGCAGTTTCTGTAAAAGAAAAAAAATACACTTATGAAAACTGTATTAAATTTGCTAAAAAATGCCCCGCATTCTCAACATTAAGATTGCGTCAGGATAGTCATGGATACTATGCTGTTTATGATTGTGGTGGACAAGTTGAAAAATATTTGGGGAGAACAAAAAAAGACATCACGTTTAGCAAATTTGCTGAATTAGTTGGTGATGGAAAAACATATAAGAACACGAAATATTTTAAAGTGACTAAAAAAGAAAGAGAATTAAAAAAAATGGCTGTGGGTGTTCTTGCAGCGTACATATGTGCAAAAGCTGGAACCCCATGGCTTGCTTCATATGTAATTGGTTATATTGGAGACAGTAAAGCTAATGCAATATTAAGAAAACCTGGTAAGTATAGGCAAATAACTTATACATCAGAAATGAAAGAATATAATGCTGCTGTAGGAGATTACATGTCAACTAATTATTTTTTTACTGTATCAAAACTTCAAAAATATAACAAAAAGAAAAAGAAATGGATTAATGTATGGTGCGAAACGCAACCTAAATTTATGTGTTAAAAATAAAAAACTTTAAAAGGTAAATAGCTATAGTGTGAGGAGGAATTAGCGGTGAAGTGTCCACATTGCCATAAAGAACTAAAAATGCTTTCAATCTTTTCTGGAAGATGCAATGGCTGTCATATTGATTTTAAGGAATTCCAAAAGAAGAAACATAATATTTTTACGTTTATAAATATAGTGATAGCTTTGCTTGTATATACGATTGTTAAAAATATTTTTGATTATTTTAGTATAAATAGTATTGCATCTGAAATGATTTCCTTTGGTAGTGGTTTAATGGTGTTGTGTATATTCCAATATTTGCTAATGTTAAAAATTATCAAGAATATAAAGTAGGTAAATGGGGCTATTCTACTAAGAAGTTAGTGAATAGCTCTTTTTGAAAAAAAGGAAAAAGGAGAAAAAAAGTATGTTTGATTCACGAGTAGAGGAAGCGATACAACAGCTTTGGGTGGACCCATGGAATGGAGATGGGGAACATGCAAAAAAATTGTTGGAAGAAGCTGCGGAAGAAGGCAATGGCGATGCTTACTACTTTCTTGGAAGATGTTATTTGGGAAATGAGTTTATTTTGCCGAAGTTTGGATTTAAGGAAGATAATGAGCGAGGAATTGCCTATTTTAACAAAAGTATTGAATTAGGTAGTGCCGTAGGAATTTTTGGCGCAAGAAGAGTAGCAGGATTTAAACCAAAATGTGGAAGCTTTATACAACCACCATTCCTTTCTTTGAAAGAGGTTTGGGATGCGGTACGTGCCTTGGCAGATGAGGGAGAGGTTTTTTGCCAATATATGCTGGCGAATGCCTACTATTATGGAGATTGTATTGAAATGTTGGAAATCCCGGAGGAACAAGTGGATGGACCGATGATTCAATCGTTCCAGAGAGAGGCAATCGAATTATTTGAAAAATCCATTAAAAAGAAATTGGTGCTTGGAATAGCAAATTTAATTGACATTTTATCGTCTGGTGATTATGGGATAAAAGAGGACCCAAAGCGTGTACAGGAATTGATAGAAATTGGTGCAAAACTGCAACATCCTTATTATGAATGTAAATATGGAACGCAGTTAGAAGATACAAACTTGGATGAAGCTGTGAGATTATACGAAAAAAGTATTATGCACGGGGAAGACTGGGCATGCTATCGTATGGGAAGATTATATACCTACGGTGGAAAACTGCCACAGGACTTACAAAAGGCGATGTACTACTTTAAAAAAGGTATCGAAATTGATCCAGATACAATCGGATGTAATAACAGCTTGGGTGAAATCTACTTTAAAGGTGGAGATGGAGTCGAAGTAGATTATGAAAAAGCCGTAAAATGCTTTGAAAGAACGACAAAGCAGGGAAATAACTGGGCATGTGCTATGTTGGGACAATGCTATTTGAAAGGATTGGGAACACCCGTTGATTATGATGCGGCAAGACGAATGTTTTTAGAAGACCCAGAGGATGAATTGGCAGCAGTTGGGTTAGGTGAAATTTATTGCTATGGATTGGGAGTACCAGCAAATGTTAAGCTTGGAATGGATAAATATATTATTCCAAATGTAGAGAATGAGAGAGCCAAAGAAATATGTGCAGATTATAGAAGTGGTAAGATTGGTGGAAAAAAAGCCAGATTACATATGTTATGTGTCGAAATGTTTATCTGTGCAGTGATTGCTATTATTCTTTGTGTGGCAGCAGAGCTACTCTTGGTGGAATTACCAGCAAAAATGGAACAGAAAAAAGACCCTGCGAAACAAGTGGAAACGGTAAAAGTAGAAAAAGGTGCCATAGGTACGGAGTATGTAGATGGCGTTGCTGTTTTAACATCTACAAAAGAGGTACTTGCAAGCAAAGATGTATTTGTACTTCCTCTGGATTCTTATGTAGATTATAAGCATTTTGATTACGGAACAGAACATTGGGGAGTTATAAGTTTAGATGGCAAATATATCCCAGTAAAATATAATTCCCATGCGGAAACCGATAATTATACTCCAATTGGAAAATTAGTGAAAAAACCATGCGGAAAAATAAAAGATTTAAAAGCATACGCACATCAGGACGAGAGTGCGATTGAAAAGGATGTATATATTGACATGGATGGAGGTATGTACGAAAAGCAGGAAGGTTATGAGGAAAAAGTAAGAGATGCAAAATTGGAGAAATATGTTGCAGATATGGACGAAGATCAGGGAAGAAATACGAAATTGGCAAAGGCGATTATGTATAGTTGCATCCCTATGATTTTATTACTTCATTTCTTGGGAACAGCTATCGGATTATTTGAACCTGTTTTTCAGAAAAAAGAATAAAGAAGGTTAGGAAAGAGGGCTTTCATATACTATCCTCGCAAGTGTTAGAATAAATGGCTAACAAAAAAGAGGAGGTGTGAATGCCTTCTTTTTTTACTCCATAGGAAGTGTGTCCTGTGGAGTAAAATACTCTGTGAGATAGGTACAATCATTTCTGCCTGGCTGAACTCTTACAAAATAGAATTAAAATAGAATTAGAAAAGTATAGTAAATATAGAAAATAGAATAAATATATGATATAATCAAATAAAAGTACAGGCAAGGTGTGCTTGATAAAAGAAATACATGAAAACAAAAATGGAGGGTTTCAGAATGATGAACAAAAAACTAAAGAAAGCAACGGTGGCAGTTGCAGCTTTATCTCTTGCAGTATCTGGTGTGTCAACAACGATATTTCCACAGAATGTAGCTATTGTAAATGCTTCTGTAGATGATGAAGTATTTGAGAGTGGAGATTTTCGTTATAAGGTAACGGATAATAATACCAAGGTTAGCATTCTTGGATTTACAGAGAGCGCAAAAGAAAAGACTACAGTAGCAATTCCAACTACAGTAAATTATGATGATTATGATTTTCCTGTTGCAGCGATTGAAGAAAAGGCATTTAAAGGGAACACAGCTATTACATCTATCGTGTTTACAGACAAGGATGGAAAGGAAACGAATCAGACGAATCTTTCAAAAATTGGAAAGTCTGCATTTGAAGGATGTACGGGATTGACAACAGTGACGCTTGCAGAAGGAGTAAAAGCTTTAGGCGGTGGTACATTTAAAGCTTGTACAAATCTTACAACCGTAAATCTTCCATCTACAATAACAGAGGTAGTAGACACAGGTATTTATGGGAATGGTCCTTTTATAGAATGTACAGGGTTACAGAAAGTAGCTTTTGCAGAGGGAACAACGATAATTCCAAATAATATATTTGGAAATTGTGACTTTATCACAGCAGAGTCTTTTAATATGCCAGTAACGGTAACTACAATTGGAAAAGAGGCATTTAAGGGTACAACAAAACTTGAGAGTATTGAATTACCAAAAGACTTAAAAACAATAGGGGGAAGTGCATTTGAAGGATGTAGTGGATTAAAGAATATTGTGCTTCCTGCATCATTAACTACAATGGGAAGTAATAGTTTTGAAGGATGCGAACTTTTAACAGAAGTAACCATACCAAAGAGTGTAGAAAATGTAGATGCTAACATATATGGTAATAGTCCATTTACAAATTGTAAAAATTTAAAAAAGGTAGTATTTGAAGAGGGAATGGAAACTGTGCCAGCTCATATTTTAGATGGGGCAAAGAGTGTAAAAGAAGTAAGCATTCCTGATACGGTAACAGCCATTGAAAAGAGTGCGTTTAAGGATGTTGCACAGTTAAAGACCGTTACTTTACCAAAACAATTAAAGTCCATTGGAATAGATGCATTTTCGGGATGTAATGCTTTGATTTCCATTACATTTCCAGGGACATTGACAACAATAGGAAGTAATAGTTTTGAGGCATGTAATCGTTTAACAGAAGTTACTATACCAAAGAGTGTAACAAAGGTAGAAACTAACATATATTATAACAGTCCGTTTACTAACTGTGAAAATTTAAAGAAAGTAGTATTTGAAGAGGGAATGGAAACTGTTCCAGCTTATATTTTGAATGGAGCAAAGAGTGTAACAGAAGTAAGCATCCCTGATACAGTAACTTCAATTGAAAGAAGTGCATTCGCAGAATGCAACGCATTAGAGAATGTTAAATTGCCAAAGAATTTAACAACAATAGCAAATAACAGTTTTAAAGCATGTAATCGACTAGCAGAAATAACAATACCAAAGACTGTAACAAAGGTAGAATCTAACATCTATAGCGATGGTCCATTTAATGAGTGTGAAAATTTAAAGAAGGTAGTATTCGAGAATGGAATGGAAGAAATACCAGCCTATATTTTAGCTGATGCCAATAGTGTAACAGCCGTATGTATCCCGGCAAGTGTAACAAAGATTCAGGACAAAGCGTTTGATGGTATAAAAGATAAGATTACAATTTATGGATATGCAAATACCTATGCAGAAACTTATGCAAAAGAAAATAATATTCCATTTGCGTTGTATGGTGAGGCTCCAGTTATAACAACACCGACACCAGTTGTGCCAGCAACAACAGCACCAGTGCAGACACCAGAGATACCAGCAACAACAGCACCAGTGCAGACATCAGAGGTACCAGCGACAACAGCACCAGTGCAGACACCGGAAGTAACAGCAACAACAGCCCCAACACAGACACCAGCGGTAGCTGTAAAGGCACCAAAGAAAGCAACTGTAACTTTAGTAAAGAGAAATAGTGCAAAGAAAGCAACTGTTAAGTGGAAGAAGATTGCTGGTGTAGCTGGTTATCAGGTAACATATTCTACAAAATCGAACTTCAAGGGAGCAAAGACAAAGAATGTAGCAAGTAGTAAAAATAGCTATGTGATTACTGGACTGAAAAAGGGAAAAGTTTATTATGTAAAAGTAAGAGCTTATAAGAAAAACAGTGCTGGCAAAAAGATTGTTGGTGCATATAGTACGGTAAAGAAAATTAAAAAATAGTGATGTTCTAAAAGAAGTAAAAGAGAGAAGCCAATGTATAGAATTGGTTTCTCTTTTTTTAAACAAGTTAATTGCCGTGAACGTTTTACTTGGGGGCTTGAAACTGTGGAACAAAAAAAGTATAATAACGCTTAGATTTTGGCATATAAAGCATGTAGTGCCGCTTTTATATAGGGAAGTGGCAAAGCGGACTGCGAATATACTTGAAAAATGCTTTTTGTTGATGGTTGCATTTGTTTGTATCCGTCGTATAAAGAAATGGAGAACAGTATGTATTTAATGATCGATCATTATGATTCCTTTGTGTATAATCTGGTGTCCTATTTTGAGGAATTATTGTGTGACTTGCAGGTTGTACAGAGTGATAATTGTGAGATAAAATGGATAGAGGAACGGATAAAAAAGAATGAACTGGAAGGAATTATTCTATCACCGGGACCAAAAAGTCCAAAGGATTGTAAGAAAAGTATAGAAATTATTAAAAGGGCAGCGGGAAAAGTACCAATCTTAGGAGTATGTCTTGGACATCAGATGATTGGAAAAGCATTTGGTGCCGTTATTTTGCATGGGGGAAGACCTATGCATGGGAAGGTAACGCCTATTTCAAACAATCAAACAGGCTTGTTTGAAACGTTACCAGCATCGTATCTGGTAACCCGATATCATTCTCTGATTGTAGAAAAAAAGTCCTTACCCTCCTGTTTTCAGGTGGATGCAGTTTCGGAGGAAGGGGATATTATGGCAATGCATCATAAAGAATTGCCTGTTTATAGTGTGCAATTTCATCCAGAGGCAGTATGTACCCAATACGGGCATACACTATTAAAAAATTATTTGAATTTAAGTAAAGGTTGGTGGAGAAGTCGTGAGCAGGAAGATTGAAAAACTATCTTTTTATCGTGAGCCACAGGATATATTTGCAAAATATCAGGCAGAGGAAATGGCAGTATTTTTAGATTCTTCACTGGAAAATGAAATGGGAAGATATTCCGTTATTGCAGTATCACCACGCATGATTTTGAGCGAAACAGATGGAGTCTGTATGTGCAATGGGAGCAAGCAGAAGGTAGACATTTTAACATTGTTGCAAGAGGAATTGGACAAGCTTGAAAAAGAGTATGAAAATCCGTATGAACTTCCTTTAACCACAGGTGCAATCGGATATTTTTCCTATGAATTTGGAAGAAAAGTATTAGGAGTAAAGAGCAGACATGTCAAAAAAGATAATATACCCGATGCCCTGTTTTGCTTTTATGATGTATATATAATTGCAGATGTAAAGGAAAAACAATTATATTTGAGTGTAGAAGAAGGGGAAAAGGAAAAGTCTGGTGGATTGCAAGCTTGGATAAAGAAACTGGAACAGATTGTATCCTGTCCGCCTATAAAAAAACATACGCAACTGGCAGAAGCACAACATATGTTTACAAGGGAAACCTACGGACAGGCATTGCAGGATATGATAACGTATATGAAAGATGGGCATATTTATGTGGCAAATATGACGCAGCAATTTCACGTAAAAGGGAAGTTAGCGCCTTTTGAGGTATATCGTTATTTACGCACGTACAATCCAGCACCTTTTAGTGCCTATTTGAATTATGGAACGTTTCAGGTTGCATGTGCTTCACCGGAACGTTTTTTGCGTAAGGAGAAAAAAAGAATTACCACCCGTCCGATTAAGGGAACGAGAAAGCGAGGGGAAACCATAGAACAAGATCAGATTCTACGTGCAGAATTGGAGCAGTCGGAAAAGGATCGAAGTGAACTTTTGATGATTATGGATTTAGAACGAAATGATCTAAATCGCATTTGTGTACCTGGTAGTGTAAAAGTAACAGAACCATTTGTAATAGAAGAATATGCAACGGTATTTCATTTGGTATCTGAAATACAGGGGGAAGTCAGACCTAGTTTACAACTAAAGGATTTTGTGAGAAGTCTTTTCCCAGGGGGTTCTATTACGGGAGCACCTAAAATTCGTGCAATGGAAATCATTGACGAATTGGAGAAGGAAAGTCGTGGACTGTATACGGGAAATATTGGATACTTTGCTGGGGATGGAAGTTGCGATTTTAATATTGTGATTCGAACAGCTATTTATGAGGAGAAAAACTATCATATTGGTGCAGGTGGTGGAATTACCTACGAATCAGATGTTGCATTTGAATATGAGGAAACGTTGCAGAAGACGAAGGCATTATTGGAGGCTATTTATGAAGAAGATTGAGATAGATGAGGGTTATTTTTTTGGAATGGGAGTATTTGAAACGATTGCAGTGGAAGCGGGAACCCCTGTGTTTTTAAAGGAGCATTTACAAAGAATGCAAAAGGGGTTGGAAACGTTACAGATTACGAGTGCACCATTTGAACATTTAACTGAACAGGATATTTTGCAACAGTGTAAAATGTTACCCTTTGAAAGAGGCGTATTGAAGATATGCGTATCCAATCAAAATATGTTTTTTCAGACAAGGGAAAATTCCTATCATGCGGAGCAATATCAAACAGGTTTTTCTGTGAAGCTGGCATCTGTTCGGCGAAACGAAACTTCTCCATTTACCTATATAAAATCTTTAAATTGTGGTGATAATATTTTAACGAAGCGTTTGATTGCAAAAGAAGGCGCAGATGAGGCAATATTTTTAAATACAGCGGGAAAATTGGCAGAAGGGGCAGTATCTAACCTGTTTTTAGTAAAGGGAAATAAAATTTATACACCGACTGTCCAGTGTGGTATTTTACCGGGTGTGATGCGTGATTATCTAATAAAAACCTATGCAGTGGTTGAAAAAGAAATAAAGCTGGATGAGATTGCCAACTATGATGAAATGTTTGTAACGAATTCTTTAATGGGGATTATGCCAGTGCGGATGTTTGGAAAGTATGCGTTTGCTTCTATGAAATGTGGACAAAAACTGGCAAGAGAGTATTTTGATAAGTTTACAGGCTTTAAAATTTAAAAATAGTATTGACTTAAAGTAAACTTTAAGTAGTAAAATGGAAAAAAATGAAAGGGAGAGTGGTAAAAAATGTATATTGAAACAATTAATAATCCATCGGATGTTAAGAAATTGAATGTGGAGCAATTGACGGTACTTGCAGACGAAATGCGTCATGCATTGTTGATAAGAGCAAGTAAGCATGGTGGCCATTTTGGACCAAACTTTGGTATTGTAGAGGCTACGATTGCGATGCATTATGTATTTGAATCTCCAAAAGATAAGATTGTGTATGATGTTTCGCATCAAAGTTATCCGCATAAAATGCTGACAGGAAGAAAAGACGCATATCTTTATGAAGAACATTATGATGATGTATCTGGATACAGCAATCCAAACGAGAGTGAACATGACTTTTTTACCGTGGGACATACCTCTACTTCCATCAGCCTTGCATGTGGTCTTGCAAAAGCAAGAGACTTAAAGGGAGAAAAGGGAAATGTGATTGCAGTAATTGGAGACGGTTCTTTAAGTGGAGGAGAAGCTTTAGAAGGCTTGGACTATGCAGCAGAGTTGGGTGGAAATATGATTATCGTAGCAAATGATAATGATATGTCTATCGCAGAAAACCATGGTGGAATGTACCGCAATCTAAAGTTACTTCGCGATACAAATGGACAGGCAGAATGCAATTTCTTCAAAGCTATGGGCTTGGACTATGTTTATGTTAAAGAAGGAAATAACATTGCAGACTTGATCGCTGCATTTGAACAGGTGAAGGACAGTGAAAAACCAGTAGTTGTGCATATCAATACTTTAAAAGGAAAGGGATATGCGCCAGCCGAGAAGAATAAGGAACAATGGCATTATAATGGACCTTTTCATATTGAAACAGGAGAGCCACTTGTAACGGTTGAAGAGGAAGATTATTCCAGTGTGACAGCAGAGTATCTTTTAAAGAAAATGAAAGAGGATTCTCGTGTAGTAGGAATTACAGCAGGAACGCCAACGGTTATGGGATTTACCGCAGAAAAGCGTAAAGAAGCAGGAAGACAGTTTGTGGATGTAGGAATTGCGGAGGAGACCGCAGTTGCGTTGGCTTCAGGAATTGCTGCAAATGGAGGTAAGCCTGTTTTTGGTGTATATAGTACTTTTGTACAACGTACCTTTGACCAGATTTCACAGGATGTATGTATTAATAATAGTCCTGCTACCATTGTTACATTTTGGGGTTCTGTGTATGGAATGAATGATGTAACACATCTTGGTTTGCAAGATATACCAATGATGGCGAACATTCCTAACCTGGTTTATTTAGCACCAACTACAAAAGAAGAATATCTGGCTATGTTGGATTGGAGTTTGGAGCAAGATAGCTATCCAGTAGCAATTAAGTTACCAGGTGGACCTATGTTATCCGATGGAAAAGAAGTTCACAAAGACTTTAGTAAGTTAAACACTTATGAAGTGACAAAACAGGGAAGTAAAGTAGCCATTCTTGGACTTGGTACTTTTTATGGATTAGGACAGGAAGTAGCGGAGAAACTTGCAGAAAAAACAGGTGTAGAGGCAACGGTTATCAATCCATATTATATTACGGGTCTGGATACTGAACTTTTGGACAAGTTGAAAAAAGACCATTCTGTAGTAATTACATTGGAAGATGGTATTTTAGACGGTGGCTTCGGTGAAAAAATTGCTCGTTTCTATGGTGCTTCTGATGTAAAGGTATTAAACTTTGGTTTGAAAAAAGAATTTTTAGATCGCTATGATGTGGCAGACGTATTGAAGGAAAATCATTTGACTGCTGAGCAGATTGTAAAGGATATAGAGGAAATCATGTAGAAGTAGTTACTATTCACAGCCGATTTTGTAGCGTTCTGCGCAGGTTTTTCTGAATGTAGAGAAGAAAGGCTGTGAATAGTAACAGCAAGTAGCGAAGTGGATTGTGAATAGTATTGACATAAGAAAAGAGAGGTAGATTGATATGAAGTATAGTAATAAAGAAGATTTTGAAAAAGCAGATGTGTTTGGTGTTGGACAGCCAAACGATGGATTTGCACAGTATTTTATTGGAAACTCTTTTTTAAAACCACTTACCCAGCCAGGAGAATGTCCTGTTTTCCTGGCAAATGTAACCTTTGAACCAGGTTGCCGAAATAACTGGCATATTCATCATGCAAAAAGTGGTGGTGGACAGTTATTGATCTGTACAGCAGGTGAGGGCTGGTATCAGGAGGAAGGAAAAGATGCCGTGAGTTTAGTTCCGGGTACGGTTATTACGATTCCAGCAGAAGTAAAGCATTGGCATGGAGCAAAGAAAGATAGTTGGTTTAGCCATATTGCAGTGGAAGTTCCTGGAGAAGAGACAAGCAATGAATGGTGTGAACCTGTGTCAGATGAGCAGTATAATAAATTGGGTGAATAAATAAAAAAAGAAAGGGGATAAGGTTATGTCACATTTTGATGATGAGATGCAACAATATGACGGTGAATTTTGCAAATTTTTTGATGCATTTGCTTTTCATGAAGTGTTAGATTCGGTTGAATTAGAAGATAAGACAAAATATATGGCAGTGCTTGCTACTTTGTTAGGATGTCAGGGGATAGAAGAATATAAATACATACTTCCAATTGCCTTAGAGCATGGAGTAGAACCTGTAGAGGTAAAAGAGATTGTGTATCAGGCTACTGCATATCTTGGAATTGGTAGAACAAGACCATTTTTTGCGGTGACAAATCAAATATATAAGGAAAAAGGAATTGCATTGCCTTTAGCACCACAAGGTACAACTACACCAGAAAATAGAAGAAAAAAGGGGACTGCAAAACAAGTGGAATTGTTTGGTCCACAGATGGAAGATTTCTGGAAGAAAGGAAATATCAATCGCTGGCTGGCAGGGAATTGTTTTGGAGATTATTATACCAGAAAAGGATTGGATAATGGAAAAAGAGAAATGATTACATTTTGCTATATTGCGGCACAGGGAGGTTGCGAGCCACAATTGATGAGTCATACGGTTGCAAATTTTGCCAACGGAAACGACAAGGAGTTTATGTTGAAAGTGGTATCTTGCATGGTTCCATTTATTGGTTACCCAAGGTCCTTAAATGCAATCGCAGTAGTCAATCAGGCAGCAGAAAAGAACAACTAAAAGATAACAAAAAAGAAATTCACAAAAAGTTCACAAAATTATTAGCACTCTCTATTGACGAGCGCTAATATATGTGCTATATTACATATAGAACAAAGGACAAGAGATAATAAATAAATGAAACTCCTGAACCCGTTCTAGGAACACATAAGATAAATGCAAAGAAAGGAAGGATGACTTATGTTGATGCCTAGTATTTTTGGAGAAACTTTATTGGATGACTTTTTTGGATTTCCTACATTAGAGGGAAGAAAAGCAACGAGCAATACAAATGGATTGATGCAGACAGATATCAAAGAGAAAGCAAATGAGTATTGCGTAACTATGAATCTTCCTGGATTTAAGAAAGAAGATATAAAAGGTGAAATAAAAGACGGATATCTTGTAATTACAGCTAGTACAAATACAGAAAACGAAGATAAAGACGAGGATGGAAAATACATTCGTCGTGAACGTTACAGCGGCACTTGCAGTCGAAGCTTTTATGTAGGTGAAGATGTAAGAGAAGATGATATTAAAGCGAAGTTTGAAGATGGTACTTTGAAGGTTGTAATTCCAAAGAAAGAAGAAAAACACGAAGTAGAACAAGCAAAATATATTGCGATTGAAGGATAATCAAACATAAAATGCCTCTGGTTGTGTCTATTATGGCACAGCTAGAGGCATTTTTACTTTATAGGGAAATTGGCATTCTATAAAGCAAAAACGCTTGAAGAATGTGCATAAATGTGAAAAGAAGACGGTTGCAAAAAGGGTGCAACCTTGCACAACTTTCTTCCTTCTTTTATAATACAAAATAGAAAAGTGGATTTACAGTTGAGAAAGAAGGAATGGTTCATGGTATATACAATAGGTCAAATGGCAGAAAAAATGCAGGTAGCACCATCTACTCTGCGATATTATGATAAAGAGGGATTGTTACCATTTCTGGAACGTTCAGAGAGTGGAATACGAATGTTTAAAGATGAGGATATTGAGTGGTTACTAATTATTGAATGTTTGAAAAAGACAGGAATGCCAATCAAGGAAATAAAAGTTTTTATAGATTGGTGTTTGCAGGGAGACAGTACCATTGCAGAGAGAAAACAATTAATTGAAAAGCAGAGACAGTCTGTATTGAATCAAATAGAAAAGATGAAAGAAACGCTTGCTATGTTGGAGTATAAAAAATGGTATTATGAAATGGCAGAAAAAGCGGGAACCTGCAAAATACATGATAGGATTCGAGAAGAACAGATTCCAGAAGAAGTCAGAAGAAAATCCAAGGGAATTGAACGGGCAGAGGAAGTGGCAGGATAAAACGAAGGAAAGGAAACAACAAGATGGATAACAGATGGGAACAGGATATAGAAAATATTTCGATTTGTCCATTATGTGGGCGGAAACATCTGATGAAGATTCATATTAACTCAGACTGGGTGAATGGACCTTCTTGTATTTTAGAGGCAGATGGTTGTTATTGCACTTATAGTGATTGTCCATTTGTTTGTGGAAATGGTCCATGGAATGAGGAAGAACGAAAATGGAACGGTATAAATAAAACTTGGCTAAATCAATATGGACAGCAGGCAAGAGGAACGTGCAGAAGAGAAGAAACAATGGAAAGTTGAGGTACTATGCATGAGAATAAAAAACATGCCGAAAAAGAGCGTTGTTAAGAAAGCATTTATAAAATCCATACCAATTTTATGTAGTTATCTTTTTGTAAGTATGGCATATGGCATGATGATGGAAAATGTGGGATTTCATTGGTATTACTCTCTATTGGCAAGTGTTACGATTTATACAGGAGCATTTCAATTTGTGCTAATTACATTTTTAAGTAGTGGAGCAGCATGGCTTACCATTGCCGTAACTGCTTTTCTTATGAATAGCAGACAGGCATTTTACAGCCTGTCTTTTGTGGATACATTTCAGGCAATGGGAAAATGGAAATTATACATGATCCATACTATGACTGATGAGACCTATGCAGTAAATTGCACGCTGGATGGAACGGACAAAGAGAAAAAACAAATTATGTTGCTTGTTGCGTTTTTTAGTAGATGTTACTGGCTTGTGGGAACGGTGGTAGGCGGAGTGATTGGACAATTATTACCATTGGACTTAAAAGGAATTGATTTTTGTATGACAGCATTGTTTGTAATTATTTTTATGGAACATTGGGAACAGTCGAAAAATCATACACCTGCAATGGTAGGTCTTGTTTGTGCTGTTTTCTGCCTTTTATTGTTTGGACAAAATGCCTTTATGTTGCCTGCGTTACTGTTGGTGTCTGGTATTTTACTTTGTATCAGTGGAAAAAAAGGAGAAATTGAGGAAGGAAGTGGTGAAAAATGAGTACAGAAAGAGTGATTGGTGTTATTTTACTAACCGCAGTTATCACATTTCTACTTCGTAGTTTGCCATTTCTGATCTTTCGTGGAGAAAGAAAGATGCCAAGACGAGTGATGGAGCTGGGGAAAGTATTACCAGCAGCAATAATGGCAGTGTTAATCGTATATTGTATGAAAGATGTGGGGAATGACTTTGCAGGAGATGGAATCTTTAAATGTATTGCGGTACTTGTAGTCGCAGGAAGTTACAAGTGGAAACATAATACATTTTTGAGTATTATATTGGGAACGCTATGTTATATGGCATTTGTGAACTGATACAACAAGAACAATAAAACGAACAAATGTTTGATTTTTCCTTGCATAGTTCTTTTATTCTATGATATAATTCTAAAAAGGATAGAAAAGAGTCAGCTATTTTACGTGGAGGGATTAAAGACATGGATCATTTTGTTTTACATTCCGAATATAAACCTACGGGGGATCAGCCCGAGGCGATTGAAGCACTTGTCAATGGATTTAAGGATGGCAACCAGTTTCAGACACTATTAGGTGTAACGGGTTCTGGTAAGACATTTACGATGGCAAATATTATTGAAAAATTGAATAAACCTACGCTTGTGATTGCACATAATAAGACGCTTGCGGCACAGTTATATGGAGAGTTTAAGGAATTTTTTCCAGAGAATGCAGTGGAGTATTTTGTTTCCTATTATGATTATTATCAACCAGAGGCGTATGTGCCGTCTACAGATACTTATATAGAAAAAGATTCTGCGGTGAATGATGAGATTGATAAACTTCGTCATTCTGCTACCTCGGCATTGATGGAGCGAAAAGATGTCATTATCATAGCCAGTGTATCTTGTATTTATGGATTAGGTAGTCCGGAATTTTATCAAAATATGACAATGTCTCTTCGACCTGGCATGGAGAAGGACAGAGATGAGATGCTGCGAAAATTAGTGGATATGCAGTATAGTCGAAGTGAGATGGATTTTAAACGTGGTACTTTTCGAGTGCGTGGTGATGTAGTAGAGATTTTTATGGCAAACCAGACAGATACAGCCATTCGAGTGGAATTTTTTGGAGATGAAATCGACCGATTGACGGAGATTGATGTGTTGACAGGTAACGTAAAATATGAACTTTCCCATGCGCATATTTATCCAGCTTCCCATTATGTAGTAGAACCAGATCGTATGGAGCCAGCATTGGCAGCCATTGAAGCGGAGATGCGGGAACAGGCGGAAACGTTTCGGCATGAGGAAAAATTGCTAGAGGCGCAACGTATTACCGAACGAACACAGTTTGATATAGAAATGTTGCGTGAGACAGGTTTTTGCTCTGGTATTGAGAACTATTCCAGACATTTGACGGGGCTGGAGCCGGGACAACCTCCATTTACATTGATTGATTTCTTCCCGGATGACTTTTTGATTTTGGTGGATGAATCCCATATTACGATTCCACAGATACGAGGAATGTATGCAGGAGACCAGTCGCGTAAATCAACATTAGTAGACTATGGTTTCCGTCTGCCTTCTGCAAAAGATAACCGACCTTTAAACTTTCAGGAATTTGAGAGTAAAATTGACCAGATGTTATTTGTATCTGCCACACCTTCCGTATATGAGGAAGAACACGAATTATTCCGTACAGAGCAGATTATCCGTCCTACGGGATTATTGGACCCACCAATTGAGGTGCGTCCAGTTGCAGGACAGGTAGACGATTTAGTGGGAGAGATACGAAAAGAAACGAAGAATCATAATAAAGTTCTGGTAACAACACTGACGAAGAAAATGGCAGAAGATTTGACTGACTATTTGCGTGAAATTGGTGTACGGGTGAAATACCTGCATTCGGATATTGATACACTGGAAAGGTCTGAGATTATCAGAGATATGCGAATGGATGTATTTGACGTATTAGTAGGGATCAACTTGTTGCGAGAAGGTTTGGATATTCCTGAGATTACATTGGTTGCTATTTTAGATGCAGACAAAGAGGGATTTTTACGTTCGGAAACATCCTTGATTCAGACTGTTGGACGAGCCGCCAGAAATGCAGAGGGACATGTTATCATGTATGCAGATACTTGGACGGATTCTATGCGAAAAGCCATTGAGGAGACGGAACGAAGAAGAAAGATTCAGCAGGCATACAATGAAGCACATGGTATTACCCCTACTACAATTAAAAAGGCGGTCAGAGATTTGATTCGCATTTCAAAGAAAGTAGAAGTGCAGAGTCTGGATATGGAAAAAGACCCAGAATCTATGAGTAAGAAAGAATTAGAGGCTGCGATAAAGATGATTACGAAAAAGATGCATACAGCGGCAGCAGAATTGGATTTTGAAGTAGCAGCCCAGCTTCGTGACCAGATGATAGAGTTAAAACAACAATTGTTAGAAATGGAGAAATAAGAGAGGAAAATAACATGGAACGAAAAAAATATATCACCATTCGGGGAGCAAAAGAACATAATTTGAAAAATGTTAATTTACAGATTCCAAGAGACGAATTTGTTGTATTTACCGGATTAAGTGGTTCTGGTAAATCTTCTTTAGCATTTGATACCATTTATGCAGAAGGACAAAGAAGATACATGGAGTCTCTATCATCCTATGCTCGTATGTTTTTGGGACAGATGGAAAAGCCACAGGTGGAAAGTATAGAAGGCCTTTCTCCAGCTATTTCTATTGACCAGAAATCTACCAATCGAAATCCACGTTCAACAGTAGGAACTGTGACAGAAATTTATGACTATTTTCGATTACTGTATGCTCGAATCGGTATTCCACATTGTCCAAAATGTGGAAAGGTGATTAAACACCAGACAGTCGATCAGATGGTGGATGAAATTTTGCAGCTTCCAGAACGTACCAAGATTCAGCTTCTTGCTCCTGTTGTACGGGGAAGAAAAGGAACCCATGTAAAAGTTTTTGAAAAGGCAAAAAAGAGTGGTTATGTTCGTGTCATTGTAGATGGCAATCAATATGATCTGTCAGAAGAGATTTCTTTAGATAAAAATATCAAGCATAACATTGAGATTGTAGTAGACCGTCTGGTAATAAAAGAAGGTTTGGAACAGCGTTTGACAGATTCGGTGGAAAACGTTATGAAATTGGCAGAAGGACTTATGATAGTCGATGTAATCGGGCAAAAGCCTATGAACTTTAGCCAGAGTTTTGCCTGCCCGGATTGTGGAATCAGTGTGGATGAAATTGAACCAAGAAGTTTTTCGTTTAATAATCCTTTTGGTGCTTGTCCTGTTTGTCATGGTATTGGTATTCGAATGGAGTTTTCAGAAGAACTGATTATTCCAGATAAAAGCCTTAGCATTGCAGAGGGAGCCATTGCAGTGCTTGGATGGCAGTCGGCAACAGATCCAAGCAGTTATACAGGTTCTATCTTAACAGCCCTTGCAAAAGAGTTTCAATTTGACTTAAATACACCATATGAGGAACTTTCAGAGGAAGTCAGACATATGTTGCTATATGGAACAGACCGACTTGTAAAAGTATATTATAAGGGACAACGAGGAGAGGGCGTATATGATGTAGTATTTGAAGGAATTCTTGCCAATGTTCGCAGACGTTATCGAGAGACTGGCTCAGAATACACAAAACAAGAATATGAGTCATTTATGGAAATCAACAATTGTCAGGAATGTGGTGGAAAAAGATTAAAGAAGGAATCCTTGGCGGTTACGGTAGGCGATAAAAATATTGCAGATGTGACAGAACTATCCATTTCGGAATTACAAAAGTTCCTTCAGGGGCTTACTTTAACAGAACAACAGGAAAAAATTGGAAAGTTAGTATTGCGAGAAATCAATGCAAGAGTTGGCTTTTTGATGGACGTTGGATTGGACTACCTTACTTTATCCAGAGCCACAGGAACATTATCGGGTGGTGAGGCGCAGCGTATTCGTCTGGCAACACAGATTGGTTCTGGATTGGTAGGTGTGCTTTATATTTTGGATGAACCAAGTATCGGTTTGCATCAGAGAGATAATGACAAGTTGTTATTAACCTTAAAGCATTTAAGAGATTTGGGAAATACATTGATCGTAGTGGAACATGATGAAGATACCATGTTTGCAGCGGATCATATTGTGGATATTGGACCGGGAGCAGGAAAACTTGGTGGAGAAGTGATTGCACAGGGAACAGCACAGGAAATTATGGAAAATCCAAATTCAATTACGGGAGCGTATTTGAGTCATCGTATTGAAATACCAGTGCCGAAAGAGCGAAGAAGGCCAACTGGATTTTTAAAGATAAAAGGTGCCAGACAGAATAACTTGAAAAATATCAATGTAGATATTCCTTTAGGAATCATGACCTGTGTAACAGGTGTTTCTGGTTCTGGAAAAAGTTCTTTAGTGAATGAAATCTTATATAAAACATTAGCGAAAAAATTAAATCGTGCCAGATGTATTCCTGGTTTGCATAAGACGATTGAGGGAGTAGAGCAGTTAGACAAAGTGATTGCTATTGACCAGTCTCCAATCGGAAGAACTCCGCGTTCCAATCCTGCCACCTATACGGGCGTATTTGATATGATACGTGAATTATTTGCCACAACAGCAGATGCAAAGGCAAGAGGATATAGCAAAGGACGTTTCAGTTTTAATGTCAAGGGCGGTCGTTGCGAGGCATGTAGTGGAGATGGTATCAATAAAATAGAAATGAACTTTTTACCAGATGTATATGTAACTTGCGAAGTGTGTGGCGGAAAGCGATACAATCGAGAGACCTTGGAAGTAAAATACAAAGGAAAGAGTATTTTCGATGTGTTGGATATGACAGTAGAGGAAGCACTTCCGTTTTTTGAGAATATCCCACGTATCCGCAATAAGTTGCAAACTTTGTATGATGTAGGGCTTTCTTATGTAAAACTGGGACAACCGTCTACTACATTATCAGGTGGGGAAGCACAACGTATCAAATTGGCTACAGAACTTAGTCGAAGAAGTACAGGAAAGACCATTTATATTTTGGATGAACCAACCACAGGATTGCATTTTGCAGATGTGCATAAATTAGTGGAGATTTTAAGAAAACTTTCCGATGGTGGAAATACGGTGGTGGTTATTGAGCACAATTTAGATGTGATTAAAACCGCAGATTACATTATTGATATTGGACCAGAAGGTGGCGATAAAGGCGGCACTGTGATTGCCAAGGGAACACCGGAACAGGTAGCCAAAAAGAAAGAATCTTATACAGGACAGTATGTGAAAAAGTATTTATAAATACTTAAAAAGGAAGGATACTGTTCACAGAAAGTTATAAAAATAAAAGTTATCGTATCGGCAACATATATTTTGCAGAACATGTGCCGATAGGGTAACTTTTTTTATAATAGTAATCTAGAAAATAGCTTTTGACACCCGAATTTTCTACGCTGCTACGATTATCCAAAAGAAATGGATGGTTGCAGTATAATAATAGAAAAAGTGCAAAAAATAAATAGAACAGGTAACAATCTATAACAAATTGTTACCTGTTTCACTAACCTTTGTACTATATATATCGTGGCAAATTAAAAAAACTTAACCCCTAAAAATAAATTTTTTTCATTTTATTTTACAAGCTCATTTGAAGGAAAAGAGCATCCTTATCATCTTGGTCGATACACAAATATTTTTTTGTGATTTCATAAGAGGAATGATTAAAAACACTCATCAGTAGTGCGGGTTCAGCACCTTCCTTCCATGCCTGATAACCAAAGGTTTTTCTAAGAGAATGGCAACTGATATGTCCCTCAAACTCTAAATCTCTGGCAGCTCGTTCAATAATGCGATATGCCTGTATTCTGCTGATAGGATAAAGTGGATTTTGTGTATTGTAAAATAAATAGGAAGATGGAGTAGGTTCATTAAAGTGTTTTCGGTAAAAGCGTAAAGTTTGTTGAAGAGTCGGATTGATTGGAATTCGGCTTTCTTTTTTTGTCTTTTTTTCTATTACATAAATATGATTATAAAAATTATTCGTATTTTCATTATACACGTTTTTCCATTTCAAAAGTAAGAGATCACTGATTCGCAAAGCGGTATTTAGTCCCATAGTAATCAATGTATAGTTTCTGTACTCTTTTCTGTTCAAAAAATATTCTTTTAATGCGTCTATATCCTTTTTATGTTTGATCGGTTCACTTGTACTCATAATAACATCCTTTCAATTCTAGTTTTATCTGCATAACAGGTAACAATTTGTTATAGATTGTTACCCGTTCTCCTGAAATGTAAATGTTGCCAAAAAACAGTTGTCTGGTGGGGAATGTAAAAATAATACCTATTTCCATGCATTTAGTAAATGTCTTTTATGACAAAAAGGAGACACAACCAATGTCCGACCAAAGGTGTATAGGCAGAAAAAAGGTTGGAAAAAACAAGGAGGTTGAGGCTTATGTTGAAATTAACAATCAAACCGGGAGAGTACATCAATATCGGAGAAGATATCCGCATTGTATTTTCGGGTGGTTCTGCAAACAATATGCACATTTTGGTGGATGCACCAAGAGAGATGGATATTGTGAGAAGTGGTGTCCTGAAGAAAACACTTCCAGAAGAGGAACGAAGAAAACTTCGCACGTATCACAAAGATGCAGAATTATCTGAAGATGCAAAAGCACAGATACAAAAAATTGTAGCAAAAGATCGGTTTGAAAGAAAACAGAGAGATGCCTTACAAAAAAATAGGTAATACACTAGTGGCAAGTTTACCCGGGGGGTCACTGGTTATTATATAGAAGCTCAAAAAGAGCTGGAAACTACAAAGACAAGCACCTGCACGGATGCGGGGAAGCCCGGCAAGGCCGGGGCAATTAAAGGAGGAATTATTATGGGTATGGTAGTACAACACAACATGAGCGCAATGAACGCAAACAGAAACTTAGGAGTAACAGCAGGAAATCTTGCTAAATCAACAGAGAAGTTATCATCTGGTTATAAGATTAACCGTGCTGGTGATAACGCTGCTGGACTTGCTATTTCGGAAAAGATGAGAGGGCAGATCAGAGGTTTGGATCAGGCTTCTTCTAATGCAGAAGATGGTATTTCAATGATCCAGACAGCAGAAGGTGCGTTAACTGAAACACACAGCATTATTCAGAGAATGCGTGAATTAGCTGTACAGGCATCATCAGATACCAATACAGATGACGATAGAACACAGATTCAGAACGAAATCGATCAGTTGACACAGGAAGTAGATCGAATCGCAAATACAACTGAGTTCAACACGAAAAAGTTGTTAGATGGTTCTAGAAAAGGTGCGGTATCTGAAAAAGACGGATCTCTTGGTGTAGAAGGAAATTTCAGTAATAGTAATGTAAGTGCTGAAATAACGACAAATCATGGAGACAAATCTAAGTTTACAGATGCAATTAGAATTGAGATTAATTCTGACTTTGACAAACTGGATGCAACAAATGCATTAGATGCAACGAATACAGATATTGATGCATATGTAGAATTAGAAGAAAAAAAAGCTAAATTAAATGCTGGTGTAAAGACAGTACAAGGTGATGGTGCAAATACTGGTGTTACTGATACATTAGTACGTGCATATGTTGATGCAACAAAAGCTGCATTGAAGGGTGGAACTACTGGATTAAATACAGCACAGACTAATGCGTGGACAGCATTAACAGCAGCGACTGCGAAAATGACAGGAACAGGTACTGCGAATTTGGGTGCAGATGGTACTACTGCAATTACAAGTGCAAGCACAAAGGCAGACTTAGATAGTGCATTAAAAGATACATTAGATCAAATTGCAAAGAATGAGGTTGAACTTGAAACAAGTGATGCAAATAAGGCAATCTCAGGTACAAAAGTAATAAAAACCTCTGATAAAACTAAAGTAGAAGCAGGTGATTTGATTGACACAGCTTCAGATACAAGTGCTGACTATGCAGCAACAAAGGATAAGGTAACGGCTTCTGGTTTAGCAGGTGCTGCAGCTGCAAATACAGCTGCGGATGCATACAAAACAGCGTATAAGGATGCATTAGCAAGTGGATTGACTGCAGACAAGGCAAAAGAATCGGATGCTGTTGTAGCTGCTAGAAATTCTCTATATGATGCATTTAAGGCTGATTTGAAAGATACTAATGCTACTACTGGTACCGGAACAATTGATTTTGGTTCAGAGGGAACGGTTACACTTGGCACTACTAAAAAGGATGCAACGGCTGGAATGGCATTTGATGCTTTAGTCTCAGCAGCAGAAGCGGATGCGACTGCACAGTTAGATAAAGAAAATGCTATCGCTGAATTAAAAGGAAAATCTGCAACAGGTGTAGGAATTGGTGCTGATGCTTATACAGTGACAGATTTGTTTGGCAATGGTACTAATGGTAATACTACTATTGCAGGAAAGTTAGACAGTGATAATAATCTTACTATTAGTATAAAGAATAAGTCAGGTGAGGATACCGTTATTACAGTAAAGAATGCTGATAAATTAAAGGCTGGTGACACAGTTACTATTACCTCACAGGAAATGGTTGAAACGGAACCAGCAGCTACAGGAAAAGAGGCATTCCGCCTTCAGGTTGGTGCAAATGCAGGTCAGGAAGTATCTCTTGGTATCAATTCTATGAAGTCAAAAGATTTGAATATTGTTCAAACAAAGGCTGGAAAAGAAGGATTAGCACTAGATGTTACTTCTCAAACTTCTGCATCGCTTGCAGTTGAAGCCTATGATATGGCTATCCAGAAAGTTTCAACAGAAAGAGCTAAAATGGGTGCTACTCAGAACAGATTAGAGCATACCATCTCTAACTTGGATACATCTTCTGAAAACTTACAGTCTGCTGAATCTAGCTTACGTGATACTGATATGGCAGAAGAAATGACTCGCTACTCTAAGAATAATATTCTTATGCAGGCTGGTCAGTCAATGCTTGCTCAGGCAAATCAGTCAACACAGGGTGTATTGAACTTATTAGGATAATAAATTCTTTGACAATAATAAAAAGACAGAGGGCGTTGGTTCTCTGTCTTTCCTTGTATGTGCCAATAGTAAATAGAAAATAGGAGGCGATAGTGTTTTTGAATGCTGTCGCCTTGCTTGTTTTAATTAAATTTAAAATTTTTTCTCTGTTTCAGCTAATTGGTATTCTAACAGACGAATGCGTTCATCTTCTGGTTTTCCTAGTTGATTCAATTGTAACATATAAATTCCAAATTTGTCACTATATTTATGCTTTGTTAGGGGATTATAAAGAAAATAATCAGAGAAAAGAACAGGGAAATCCTTTTTAGGATTCTGCAACACTTATAAAATGATTTTCTCCATATGCCAAAAGAAATGTTGTTCAATTACTCTTAGAACAGAGTAGGAACAAGCATTTCTATTTGGCTAAATTATTCTATTTTAAAATTTCTTTTTGGTAATAGTCCAGGAACCATATATTGTGGTGCCATCTATTTTTTTATAGGCTCTGATTTTTATGTAATATTTCCCTTTTAAGTGATAAGGTTTCATGTTTTTTTTGCAAGATTTGGTCGTGATGGTTTTGCCCTTTCCATTTTTTGTTCTGCTATATTTAATTTGATATCCGGTTGCATTTGCAACTTTTGAAAAGTGCAAAACAAATTTTTTCCATGCTATGTTTTTTACACGTTTTGGTTTGGAATATGTAATCGGCTTGTTTTGTGGTTTGGCTGTTCCTTTTGGGGGTTGTCCGTTTTGATTGTGTGTAACTTGAGGAACGGCAGTGGCAGCCGAAATGTTTGTTGGCAGAGGTTCCCATATTTCTGCTTGTGGAGTGGAACTAGGAAACTTTGTTGGGGGCAGGGTCGTTGCTACAAGGGGCGTGGTTATCAGATCTTTGTTATATTCCATTTCTGGTTCTGGTAAAACGGTTTGTGTAGCAGTTGTAGTTGGAACAGGTGTTGATCGGGGAGTCAAAGTAGGGGTTACCTGAGGTTGCTTGTTTGGTTGGTCGTTTCCAACTTGAGGAGAGGAAGCAGGGCTAACAGTTGGAGTCAAGGTAGGAGTTGTTTGTGGTTGTTTATCCGTGTTGCTATCTCCAACTTGGGATGGGAGAGAGGTTGTTGTTGTGCGGTTTTCCCGTAAAATAACAGGATAAAAATATGTATTTCTAGGAATATCCACCTTGTCATTTGGATATAAAATATTGTTATAGTCAATGCTGTCTTTTGTGTCATAAATAATAGGTGCATTGCCCTGTTTCCATCCTATAAATGTTTCATTGTCTGCCAATAAGGAAGATTTATAGGATGGTAATCTTGTGGAACCGTTTATGCCACATATAAATGTGGAAGAATAACAAGAGCCATTTGCATCAAAATAATAGACGTAACTATCAGCAAGTAATTCCATGGTTGGTGTAGGTGTACAGGTATCATATACAGTAATTTTTTGCTCAAGGGAGAAAGATTCTGGAACATCATAACCATCGTATTTTCTGTAGACACTAGCTAGAATTTTTGTAGTGCCTGCACGTAGTGCTGTAATGGTTCCATCACTTTCGATGCGGGCAATAGAAGGGTCTTCGCAGCTATAGGTAACATATTCATTCGAAAAACCCCGTACGCTACAGGTTGTAGTTTCACCGACAGATAGTGTATTTTTATCAAGGATGATACTAGTTGATGATAAAGTACAACTGTAAACAAATAATGGTGCAAAATTAACGCCTTTTGAAATCATACAGGTATCTCCGGGTGAAAAGAAGGTATAGCGGGACAGATTGTCCCCTGGGTATACATAGACGGGTTGGGTTCCATAGGTCCATCCAACAAAATGTGCAATAACATATTTTTGTCTTCCTTGATAGTTAGGAAGAGTAATGCTAGATGAGGTTACACTGATAGGTTCTTGCTTATATACTTCGCCATATACATCATAATAACTAATTAGAGAATTTTCAGTAGAGATAGAGGAATTGTCATTTTCTACAATTTGCTCCGAGGGTGTAATAGTGGAGGCAATGCATGGTTGCATTGTATTCCACGGTGTTGTTTCTAATAAACAACTAAAAAGTAAGACGATAGATAATAATTTTTTCATGTTCAGTACCAGCCTTTCTAATTTTTTCTACTTTTTTTCGGATACAAATAAGCGGACGCTATTTGCTATGTTAGTTTATAAAAATTTTTTGTACTTTTTTTGAACCTGAATTGCTAAATTTTTCTGTGGTATGTTCGTTAAATCAGTAATTATGTGAAATACCTAACGAATTGACCGATAAAAAAACTTCAAATAACAATATTATACACAATTTTTTTTCTTAATACAATGGTGTGCAAGAGAAAAATTGTGAAATATATTCTGGAAAATTGACAAAAAAAGTATTATTACAGTATTATGTATATATAAGAACGTTTTTTACTTATTATCTATAATATAGTTTGAAATACAACAAGAGTGATGTAGATAAGTAGGAAATAATTGGTGATATATAAAGCGTTTCGAGCAAGTAGTAGGGCTATAATGGAGAAAGGGATCAGTAAATGAATGCAAAAGAAAACATGATTATTATAAAAAATGAGATAAAAACCAATCAAGTAGAGCGTTGCCAGTACAATCCAAGTACACAAAAAATGCAAGTAGAATTTAGCAATGGGAAGATGTATCCGTACAATGCAAATAATGTAAAATGCTTAAAGAACCCAGCTATACTGGATGGAAATAGTTATCGTATTAGTAGGGCAGGAAAAGTTTTTTATGGAATAGTAGAAATATATATTTTTAAAGACGGAAATTCGTCGTATTGGCATATTTGTTTTAACAATGGTACAGAGAGGGATTATAAGGAAGATAAATATGCCAGTCTGGATGTGCTTTGCCATTTTCCAATGAATATGTTGATTAGAGATACAAAAATGTTAGATGAAAAAGAGTCCTCATATGCCATGCATCCTGCTACGCATATAGATTTTCTAATCTACAGCATGGTTAGTAAAAAGCCTGTATTGGCTGTTGAGGTGGATGGATATACCTACCATAAAACAGGGACAGCACAGGCTTCTAGGGATCAACTTAAAAATCATATATTAAAGCTATATGAAATACCATTCTTACGTTTAAGGACAAATGGTAGCGGAGAGAAAGAAAAAATCATTGAAATATTGGATACACTAGTAAGATAATATCAGGAAGCTTTGAATGCTATTATAATACTTTACTTCCGTTTACCGTTAGTTTAAATTTGGTATCCAATAGTTCGGCAGCTTTACGACACATCATCATTCTGCCAAGAAAGATTTCAAAATAGTCGTACATCGTGCAAATGTTTTCATCAATTTCTAAGTTAAGAGTGATTACTTTTTTTTCGCGGTGTACTTTTAACTTTCGATTGGTTACGGCATAGTTTACGCGGTCATGAATATCGAAGGTTACTCGTTCCTTTTCTCTTACGCGGTTTTTTCGCACATCTGTCTTGTCTGCCAAAATGACTGCTGCTGAAATGGCATCAAAAGCAGAACCAGTGGATTCATCATGATTCCCAATGCAGGATACGATTTCGATTCGATCTTCCAGTGACAAATCCGTTTGTTTTAGAATATCATTAGCTAAAATAGCACCGTATTCTGCATGACTTTTTCGATTGATTGCATTGCCAATATCGTGCATATAGCCAGCAATCTTTGCCAATTCTATTTCATGGTCCGAAAAATGAAGTTTTTCTAAAATCCATCCAGCGGTTTCTGCTACGAGACAGCAATGAGCCGTAGAATGGTCGGTATATCCAAGCATACCGAGATTTTCGTCTCCTTTTCGTAATAATTCTCTAACTTCGGCATTTTTCTTTATTTCTTTGTATGTCATAGCCTTTCCTCCCTTATTTACAAGCGTTTAATAGCATCCATGGCAAGTATGGAGCGTTCACATTCATCTGCTGATAACATAATCTGGCAGCAGTAAGGGCTGTCTTTCATATATTTTGCTGCATAGCTTAGCCCGTTGGTCTTTTCGTCTAAAAATGGACGGTCAATTTGATGCGGATCACCAAGAAGGATGATTTTTGTATCTTTTCCTGCTCTTGTAATAATGCCTTTTACTTGATTGGGAGTCATGTTTTGCGCTTCATCAATAATTAAATATGTTTTTGCGATGGAACGACCACGAATAAAGTTTAATGCTTCTGTTTGAATAATTTCCCGTTCAAAAATCTCTTGTATTTTGTCGGATAGTTCTGCATCGTCTTCGTAACGTTTTTCTTCATCGGAATCCAAAATCTGTTCTAAATTATCTATAATTGGTCGCATAAGCGGAGCAATTTTGTCCTGCTCATTGCCAGGGAGAAATCCAATATCATCATCAAATTGTGCGTTTGGTCTGCACACAATAATTCTGCGATATTCTCCAGTAGGATTGTTGTATACTTTTTCTAGTCCAACGGCAAGTGTGTAAAATGTTTTTGCTGTTCCAGCCATGCCCTGTACGATTACCAGAGGAATTTCACTGGCAGGTGTCATCAGTGCTTCTTGTAAAAAATACTGTCCCATATTTTTTGGTGAAATATCATACGGTTTTTTCTTTTTATACTCTAAAGGAAATACTTTTCCATGTTGCACTTTGCCTAAAAGCGTCTTTTTATTGCTGGTATCTGATTTGAGGAGTATAAATTCATTTTCAAAGGTTTGCACTTCTTTTCGATTGCCTTCCTCATCACATTGGTACAATTTTTTTATGCTGACCCCTTGCTTTTTGAAATCCTTGATATATTTATCTTGAATATAAGCTTCTGTTCGCCCTGTGTATTCTTTATCCTGTTCAGAAATTTGTTCTGTGGAAAAATCTTCTGCGGGAATACCAAGAAGTTGTGCTTTTAAACGCATGACAATATCTTTGGTAACCAGAATTAAAGTTTCCACCTTTTTTTCTTCTTTTAACCCTTTACATACTTGTAAAATGCGATTATCAGCTTTTTCTGTCAGTAGATCAGTGGGAAGTGCTACCTGGGTATAATTGGTTTCTATTCTCAAACTTCCACCATCTTTTAATGGAACTCCAACCAGAAGATCACCTTGTTGGCGTAGTTGTTCCAATATACGAACGGCCTGTCTTGCACAAGCACCTTTTTCTCCATCTGCTTTTTTTAGCCCATCTAGTTCTTCCACTACTTTTAAAGGGATGATTACATCATTATCTTCAAAGCAGGATGTTGCATAAGGGGCTTGAATCAATACATTGGTATCTAAAACATATGTTTTTTTCATAGGCATTCCTCCATAGCATTTCTTGTTTTTAAATTGCATTGGCACAAGAAATTTTTACTTTTTTTGCATTGTTAATGTGAACAGTTTTATTGTAACTTTTACATATGTTTTTCCACTATCACTTGGTGGTAATTTTTGGGTAAAACATAAGTAAAGTTGGATTTTGGTTTAATAGAAATGGATTTATAATTAGGAATCATATGCAAAACTTATGAAAAACATAAAGATTTTATAAAAAAAGTATAAAGTTACTTGACAAACGTGAAAAATTTAGTATTGTTAATAATTAACACATGTTAAATGTTTGCCATATATTTTAGGAAAGAAGAAACTATGTTCATGAGAAGTTCATAGGATATATGGTATGGCATATGAAAAGAGCAAAAAGAAAGGATGGATAGCATTGTGTAGGAGTGAATTGCAGGAACAATTTTTTGGACTAATGCAAAAGTTTCAAAAATTTCATTTTGAACGCATGATTCCGGAAGTTTCAAAGATGGAATTTATTACATTGCATCAGATTTTTCAATTACAGAGAAAAAATGGAACGGAAAAGGGAATATATGTTTCAGAGTTAATAAAGAAAACGGATGCACTTCCTTCTGCGATGTCCAGACTATTAAAAGGTCTGGAGGAAAAAGGGTATATACAGAGAGAATGCGATAAGGAAAATCGTAGGAATACCTTGGTCTGTGTAACGGAGGAAGGAAAAAAGGTAGGTGAACAGGTACGACAACGAATGGAAGGATACATGGATATGGTATTTCAGAAAATGGGAAAAGAACAGGTTGTTGAATTGATTCGATTATGGGAACAGTTATTGAGCTGTATGGATGAGGAATTAACGGATATGTCTGCTGGGCAGACTCCAGTATAAAAAGAAAGGAAAAGAAGAAGCAATGAGTAAGATATTTAAAAATCTTGTACCATTTTGGAAAATGGTAATCTTTATTCTTGTATTTTTATGTGTGCAGGCAGTGTGTGATCTGTCTTTGCCGTCTTATACATCTAAGATTATTGATACAGGAATACAAAACAAAGGTGTGGAACACGTATTACCAGAAAAGATAAAGGCAGAAGAATATGATTATCTGACAATCTTTTTGACAAAAGAGGAAAAGGATACATTGAAGGACATCTATACCTTAGATGAAAAACAGAATGTCTATTCCTTAACAGAAAAGAAGGAATCCAAGCTGAAGGATTATGATGAACAATTTGCGATTGCTATGTTATTAGATAATCAGATGTCAGCTATGTCAGAAAAGGATTTTAAAGCGATGTTGACAGAGCAGCAGAAACAGGCACAGGAAGCGGCTCAAAAGTCAAATGCAGAAACACAAAAAGCGGCACAGAGTTCGCAAAAGTCACAAACACAGAAAGCAGCACAGGATGCACAGGCGGCCCAAAGCGAGCAAGCAGAAGGACAGCAGTCTGTAACACAGAGCATAGAAGAAATACCGTTGGAACAGTTAGTGAAGCAGTTAGGTGTAGATCTTCCAATTACAGAGAAAAAAGTGGAAGAAGATGGAAAGAAAACAACGGTCAAATATGTAGATGTACGTCCACTGTATCAAATGATGGAAGAAAATGGACAGATTACAGAGGATACTGTGATACAGATCCGAGATTCTGTTGAAGAAAAAATGGAGACAATGGGTAGCACTATGATCCAGTCTTCTGCAATTGCACAGACGATTGCATTGGAAAAGGATGCTGGTGTTAATATGAATCATAAACAGACCTCTTATTTGTGGCAATGTGGAGCAAAGATGCTTGGATTGGCATTACTCATGGCAGTGGCAACTATCATAGTAGGATATTTAGCTGCTAGAATTGGTGCTGGAGTTGGTAAAAATCTTCGAGAAGGTATGTTTGAGAAGGTAGTGCATTTTTCAAATGCCGAGATGGATAAATTTTCGACCGCTTCTTTGATTACGCGTACAACAAACGATGTACAGCAGATTCAATTAGTTACAACAATGATGCTTCGTATGGTTGCTTATGCACCGATTCTTGGTATTGGTGGTGTTCTTAAAGTTTGGAAGACAGGCGCTGGTATGGGCTGGGTTATTGCATTGGCAATTGCGGTAATCCTTGGACTTGTTGGTGTTTTGATGGCATTAGCAATGCCAAAGTTTAAATTGATGCAGACTTTGGTGGATAAAGTAAACTTGGTAGCCCGTGAAATTTTGACAGGTTTATCAGTTATTCGTGCTTTTGGACGCGAGAAAAAAGAAGAAGAACGTTTTGATGATGCAAATAAGAATTTAACAAAAACCACATTATTTACCAACCGTGTTATGACATTTATGATGCCAGGAATGATGTTGGTAATGTATGGATTGACTATCCTTATTGTTTGGGTAGCAGCACATAAGATTGATGACGGTGTGATGGAAGTTGGTTCTATGACTGCCTTTATCACATATGCAATGATGATTGTAATGTCCTTCTTAATGCTTACCATGATGTCTATTATGTTGCCAAGAGCAGCAGTTGCAGCAAATCGTATTGACGAAGTGGAAAAGACAGATATTAGTATCAATGATGCAAAAGAATGCAAAAAACTTCCAGAACAGAAAGAGGAAAAGCGTGGAGTAGTAAGCTTTTCTAATGTTTCTTTCCGCTATCCTGGTGCGAAGGAAGATGTATTAAGTGATATTAGTTTTAAGGCTGAACCAGGAAAAACAACGGCTATTATTGGTAGTACAGGATGTGGAAAATCCACGTTAGTACATTTAATTCCTAGACTGTATGATGTGACAGCAGGAAGTATTACTTTGGATGGCGTAGATATACGAGAATTATCCATGAATGATTTGCGTAATGAAATTGGATTTGTACCACAAAAAGGTGTGTTATTTTCAGGAAACATAGCTTCTAATTTAAGATTTGGTAATAAAAATGCTACGCAGGAGGAAATTGAGGAAGCAGCAACAATTGCGCAGGCAACAGAATTTATTGACAAAAAAGAAGAAGGTTATGAAAGTCCAATCGCACAGGGTGGAAGCAATGTATCAGGTGGACAAAAACAACGTCTTGCCATTGCAAGAGCCATTGCGAGAAAGGCAAATATTTATATTTTCGATGATAGTTTTTCTGCTTTGGATGTAAAGACAGATGCAGCAGTTAGAAAAGCTTTGGGAGAAAAAGTAAAAGATTCGACAGTAATTATTGTAGCGCAGCGTATTAGCACTATTTTACATGCGGATCAGATTTTAGTAATTGATGATGGAAGAATTGTAGGAAAAGGTACACATGAACAATTGTTGAAGGAATGTGATGTATATTTGCAGATTGCAAAATCACAATTATCAGAAAAAGAATTAGGTTTAGATGGAAAGGAGGATGAAAAGCATGAGTAGTGGAAACAGACCAAGAAGAATGGGTGGACCGGGAAGAGGAATGGCACCCGGTGAAAAGGCAAAAGATTTTAAAGGCACTTTTAAAAAGATTGTTGTTTATATTGGTAATTATAAATTTGGTGTGCTTGGTGTTATGATTTTTGCGATCTGTTCTACGGTGTTTAATGTAGCAGGACCTAAAATCTTAGGAAAGGCAACGACTGCATTGGCAGAAGGGTTAGGCAGAAAAATCGCAGGCACTGGTGGCATGGATTTTGATTATATTGGAAAGATTCTTCTCTTTGTATTAGGTCTCTATTTATTGGGAGCTGCATTTAACTTTTTACAAGGTTGGATCATGACGGGAATTACCCAAAAGATTTGTTATCGTCTTAGAAAAGAAATTTCTGAGAAAATCAATCGTATGCCAATGAAGTATTTTGAAAGCCGCACATATGGTGAAGTATTATCCAGAATTACAAATGATATTGATACGTTGGGAATGGGACTTAACCAAAGTGTGACACAGATTATTACATCGGTTTCTACCATGATTGGTGTACTGGTTATGATGCTTAGCATTTCACCTCTTATGACGTTGATTACACTTGTAATTTTACCAATCTCTTTAGGGTTGATTTCTTTGGTTGTGAAGAAATCACAAAAATACTTTAAAACGCAGCAGGAATATCTTGGTCGTATTAACGGACAGGTAGAAGAGGTATTTGGTGGTCATTTAGTAGTAAAGGTGTTCAATAAAGAAGAGGAAGTTGTTGACGAGTTTAAGAATACAAACGCAGTTTTATATGACTCAGCATGGAAATCACAGTTTTTATCTGGAATGATGCAGCCAATCATGATGTTTGTAGGAAATCTAGGTTATGTAGCAGTAGCAGTATCTGGTGGTTATCTTGCAATCAAAAAAGTAATTACGGTTGGTGATATTCAGGCATTTATTCAATATGTGAAAAACTTTACACAGCCAATTCAGCAGTTGGCACAGGTTACCAACCAGGTACAGTCAATGGCAGCCGCTGCGGAGCGTGTATTTGAATTGCTTGAGGAAGAGGAAGAAGAACAGAAGGTTTCCAACCCTGTTAAATTGGATAAGATTGAAGGTGCTGTATCCTTTGAACATGTACATTTTGGATATGACCCAGAAAAGATTATCATCAATGACTTTACTTGTGACGTAAAACCAGGACAGACGGTTGCAATTGTAGGACCAACTGGTGCGGGAAAGACTACGATGGTAAAACTGCTGATGCGTTTTTATGATGTAAATGAAGGTTGTATCAAGGTAGACGGACATGATATTCGTGAGTTTAATCGTTTAGACTTGCGAGATGGATTTGGAATGGTATTGCAGGATACTTGGTTATTTAAGGGAAGTATAATGGAAAACATTCGTTACGGACGTTTGGATGCTACGGATGAAGAAGTAATTGCAGCAGCAAAGGCAGCACATGCACATCATTTTATTCAGACCTTGCCTGGTGGATATGATTTGGAATTAAATGAAGATGCCAGCAATGTATCACAGGGACAAAAACAGTTGCTTACAATTGCGCGTGCCATTTTAGCGGATAATCCGATTATGATATTGGATGAGGCAACCAGTTCAGTAGATACCCGTACCGAGGAACGGATTCAAAAGGCAATGAATAACCTGATGAAAGGAAGAACCAGTTTTGTAATTGCCCATCGATTATCCACAATCAAAGATGCAGATGTCATATTAGTAATGAAAGACGGAGATATCATAGAACAGGGAAATCATAACACACTGTTAGCCCAGAATGGCTTCTATGCAAACCTATATAACTCACAATTTGCAGATCCCTATGAGCGGTGTGCAGTCGAAGCATAACAGTGCGTGCAAGCTGGCTTGCAAAGCACAGTTGTGCTTTGGCTGCATAGCGCGACAGCGCGTCATGAGCATGGAGAGAAGCGGAATGCGAATGGAAACTGCGGGAGGAAGAGAAAAAAAGAAAAAGGTGCGCAGACGAAGCATAACAGTGCGAGCAAGCTTGCTTGCAAAGCGTAGTTGTGCTTTGGCTGCATAGCGCGACAGCACGCCATGAGCATGGAGAGAAGCGGAATGCGAATGAAACCGCGAGAGGAAGAGAAAGAAAAGAAACCAAAGTACAAATTAAGGTGCTATGGTTTCTTTTTTTATAGAACAGATGTATGATATGACTTAAAATGAACTTTGGGTTTAAAAATGAACTTTTAAATAAAAATTAAACTTTTCAATAAAAAGACTTGAACTTTTTAATGAAAAGCCTATAATAAGAATAAGAAAAATGAACTTTAGAAACCAGACTTATTTTTGTTAGGCGAAAATAGGTGAAAGGAGGTAGTCTATGGAGAGTGTCACTTTTGCAGAACGATTAAAAGAGGCCATGAGCAACAAAGGGATGAAACAAGTTGATTTGCTTCGATTGGCAGCAGCCCAAGAGATAAAACTTGGTAAGAGTCAGGTGAGCCAATATGTAAGTGGAAAAGCTGTACCAAGAGAAAACATTGGTACATTTCTGGCGGATGTATTGGATGTAGATATGGAATGGTTGTATGGAAAAGATAAAGCAAATGGAAATCAGATAGATAGCGCACGCCAACGTGTGACCGTAGAAGGGGGAAGTTCAATGAGAACATTTAAAAAATCAACAAAATTAGACCATGTACTATATGATGTAAGAGGTCCTGTAGTAGATGAAGCAAGTAGAATGGAAGAAGCTGGAACACATGTGTTAAAATTGAATATTGGAAATCCAGCACCTTTTGGTTTCCGTACACCAGATGAAGTTGTATATGACATGCAGCGACAGCTAGTAGATTGTGAAGGTTATTCTGCTTCAAAGGGACTTTTTTCTGCCAGAAAGGCAATTATGCAATATGCGCAAATTAAAGGATTACCAAATGTTTCTGTGGAAGATATTTATACAGGAAATGGTGTCAGTGAATTGATTAACTTAAGTATGTCCGCATTGCTTGACAATGGAGATGAAGTGTTGGTCCCTGCACCGGATTATCCTCTTTGGACGGCATGTGTTACTTTAGCGGGAGGAAAAGCCGTTCACTATATTTGTGATGAGGAGTCAGAGTGGTATCCGGATATAGAGGATATGAGAAAGAAGATTACAGATAAGACAAAGGCAATTGTTATTATTAACCCAAACAATCCAACAGGAGCCTTGTATCCCAAAGAAGTGTTACAGGATATTGTGCAACTTGCCAGAGAACATCAGCTTATTATTTTCTCAGATGAAATTTATGACCGTTTGGTAATGGATGGAGAGGAACATGTATCCATCGCTTCTATGGCACCAGATGTATTCTGTGTTACCTTTAGTGGTTTATCAAAATCTCATATGATTGCTGGTTATCGAATTGGCTGGATGGTACTAAGTGGCAATAAAAATGTTGCAAAAGATTATATAGAAGGATTGAATATGTTGTCCAATATGCGGTTATGTTCCAATGTGCCTGCACAGTCTATTGTACAGACTGCATTAGGAGGACATCAAAGTGTAAATAACTATATTGTTCCAGGGGGAAGAATATACGAACAGCGAGAATATATCTACAAGGCCTTAAATGATTTGCCAGGGGTAAGTGCTGTAAAACCAAAGGCTGCATTTTATATTTTCCCTAAGATTGATACGAAAAAGTTCAATATAGTAAATGACGAAAAGTTTGCACTTGACTTATTAAGAGAGAAAAAGATTTTGATTGTACATGGTGGTGGGTTTAACTGGGAGCAGCCGGATCATTTCCGAGTTGTGTATTTACCACGTATTGAAGTGTTAAAAGATGCAATCGAAAAAATGGGAAATTTTCTTAGCTATTATAGACAATAAAGTGTATATTATACCATGAAAAGATAGAATACAAATGATAGTTTTACTTTTAGAAAGAAGATGTAGCAGGACGGAACACCTTCTTTCTTTTTTGCTTTTTAGGAAATTCCGATTTTTTTAGGCATAAAAAATAACGTATGTTCATCGAACATACGTTAGATAGGATAAAAATGGGTGCACTTACCTAATGATTGTAGAGAACGATTAAAAAATATAAAAACCTTCTTCTCCAAAATCATCATCCAGTTCTTCGTTCATGAAATAATCCATATCCAGAAGATCTTCATCACTCATGGAGCGAATGTCCTCTGAAGTTAATCCCTCTGGTGGATTATCGATGTATTTTTGCGTAATTCCTCTATATTTATTGACATTTGGCAATCCTCTTTTGAGAGAATTGTATCATATAACGTAAAAAATGAAAACTAAGGGGAAGACCGCTTTCTACGAGATTTGGACATAACATTCTCGTACATTTCTTCGAGGGAAATACGCTGGTGATTAAAGTATAGTTCAAGAAAATCCATTTCATGTCCGCAATCCGGACATTTAAGTGGATCGTAACCAAATGCACCAAGAATGGCAACACGCCATTTGTTGAAGCTGCGTAAAAAAGGGTGGGCATTTTTGGAGATGGCACGATAAAGATGTTTGTCAACATCACGATGGCGGGCATAAAGACCACCATAACGGATCATTTTAAAATGTTTTTCGGGAATATGACGAATTAAGCGTTTGATAAAATCCATAGCAGGAATGGTTTCAACGACAAATTTCTTCATAATAGTCATTAAAAATTTTTTGTAAAATATTCATAAGACTATTGTGACAGGAAATGTAGAAAAAAGAAACCCCTAATTCCCCTCATGAATGAGGGGCTAGGGGAGTTGAAGTGGACTTGTCCACTTTGTTCTATTAGACGGTTTTTTCTATTTAAAATAAGATGCAAACTTCTCATGAGAGTTAAATGTAATGACAAAGGTTAGAATATTTGCAGTTGGTTAATCCGTGATTATCAACCAGATACTGCCACAGTATCCTTTTGTAATAAAAGACCTGTGAATGTTGTTCAGAGAGAAGTTCGTTTATTACATCATAATATTTATCCAGACGGGACCGTTTTTTTCTTTTTTTGGCCTTTTGAAAACCGTTTAAATACCTGTCAACCGTTCTTCTGTCAACACCAAGTTCCCTGGCTATCTGGCTTTCAAGAGGGAGCGTGTTTTGGAAGGAAGATGCCCCTTCAACTGCATATTTAAAAAGGAAAGAGGGAAGGGGATGTTAGAAAGAAAAATGAGAAAGTGCCAATGATTATTTGACACAATCCCATTAAATAAGGTTTCATTTGTTTTAAAAATCCGTTATACTAAGAGAAAAGGAGTAGTGTAGCGGATTTTTCCACTTTGTTCTATTCGGAAGGAGTGCATTTGCATGGGAGTATATTTTAATCCGCGTAATGAGAGTTTTACGCAGGCAAAGAATAGCAGAATTTATATTGATAAAACAGGGTTGATCCAAGAATTAAATATGAGATTATCTACAGAAGATAAATGTATTGCAGTAAGCCACGCAAGACGGTTTGGAAAATCTCATGCAGCGGGAATGATCGATGCTTATTACAGTCTTGGTTGCGATTCTACCAAACTATTTGAGAATACAGAGATTGCGAAATGTGCGGATTTTAAGAAGTATATGAACCAATACAATGTGATTCATCTGGATATTTCGTCTTTTTGGGATTCGTACAAAGAGAACATTGTGGAGAAGATTACAGAGTATGTCTATAAAGATTTTAGAAAAGAGTTTGGAGAGGAATTGGATTATGGGGAACGTTTTAGCTACGTGTTGATGTCGGTTTATCAAAAAACGGGGATTCCATTTGTTATTATCATTGATGAATGGGACTGTGTCATTCGAAACAGTCATGACAAGAATTTAGTTCATAAGTATTTACAATTCCTGCATTCCCTGTTTAAATCAGAGGAATCGAAGTCATTTTTGGCATTGGCATATATTACTGGAATTTTGCCGATTAAGAAAATCGTGGATGAATCGGCGTTAAATAATTTTGATGAGTTTACAATGTTGAATTCAAGTCCTATTACGGAATATTATGGATTTACGGAAAGTGAAGTGCGAACATTATGCGAGCAGTACAATATGGATTTTGAAACAACAAACGCATGGTACAATGGGTATTTGATAGATGGTATGCATATGTATAATCCAAATTCAGTATCTATGGCGATGAAGAAACGGGGGTTTTCTTCTTACTGGAAGAATACCTCTTCGTTTGCATCCATTAACACGTTTATTACTATGAATTATGCAGGGTTAAAAGAGGATGTTTTGACGATGCTTGCCGGTGGGAAGGTTCGGGTGAATACGCTTACCTTTCAAAATGATTTCTCTACGATTGCCTCAAAAGATGATGCCTTAACGGCGCTGATCCATTTGGGATATTTAGGGTATGATGCGGATAGAAACAGTGCCTATATTCCAAACTATGAGGTTGCGACTGCGTTTGATGCGGCATTGCAGATTGGAGCGTGGGGAGAGATTGCGAGAACCATTTCCCAATGTGATGAGCTATTGCTGGCAACCATAGACGGTGAGGCGGAAAAGGTAGCGGAACTTGTGGAACTGGCACATGAAACGTATACATCGGTGCTTAATTACAATGATGAAAACTCTTTAAGTTGTGTGCTTACCATGGCGTATTTTACCGCACCGGGCTATTATGAAATTATTCGGGAGCAGCCGGCGGGAAAGAGATATGCAGACTTTATCTTTAAGCCAAGAGCCAATGCCGGTTGGAGACCGGCTATGGTCGTGGAGTTAAAGTATAATCAGTCCGCAGATACTGCAATTCGACAGATTAAAGAGAAAAGATATCAGGGGGCGTTGGCAGGCTATCAGGATAAAATTCTTTTGGTTGGCATCAATTATGATGCAGAAGGAAAAGATAAGAAACACCATACTTGTGTGATAGAGGAATATAGAGAGGAAAGCTAAAGGTTGCGGTACAGAAGGCTCTTGATGAAATACAGTTACTATTTGATCGTTTAATATGATTAAGAAAGTCCCCTACTTCTATTGCGTAGAGCAATAAGCGGTGGGTGGGGCTTGCTTGTATCAAGAAGGGGGAAAAAGCCTGTTACTTGCAAGAAAGAATAAATTCCATTATACTAGAACAGATTACATAGCTTATATGTCACGTTAGGTGATGCATGGATAAAGAAACGATGCAAATCCTAAAAGAAGAGTGATAAGTAAAATGGTTTGAGAATGTTTTATACAAAAGGAGAAGATATGGATATTAGAGAATATTTGAAACAACATAAAATATTGGCAGATGGGGCCATGGGGACGTATTATGCCACATTACATAATGGAGAGGTTTCAGAATTTGCAAATCTGGAAAATCCAAAAGCGGTGGAAAATATTCATTTGAATTATTTAAAGGCTGGAGTGAACATGCTGATAACAAATACCTTTGCTGCAAATGAACAGAGCATGGGAACGGTATGGAAACAGGTACAGGCATGTATTAATGCAGGGATTGCAATTGCAAAATCTGCAAAGGAAAAATCTGGTCGAGAAGATGTATTTTTAGCAGGAGATATCGGACCATTACAGGTTGTGGGAGAAAAAACAGAAGAACAATTGCTCGTGGAATACAAACGAATCATTGATTTGTATTTAGAGGCAGAACTTCCAGTAATTCTGTTTGAAACGTTTTCTAGTCTTTACTTTGTAGAACCATTGGTTCGCTATATTCGTGAAAGAAATAAGGATGTTTTTATTATTGTTAGTTTATCGGTTAATAAGAATGGATATACCGCAACAGGATTATCTGCTAGACGTTTATTAGAAGAATTGATTTCTATGGATGAGGTAGATGCGTGCGGATTAAACTGTGGTATTGGTTCTGGACATATGCTTCAGTTGGCACAGGATTTGCAGGATTTATTTGAACAAAAATATTTTATGATTATGCCAAATGCAGGTTATCCAGAACAGTTGCGACATCGTATGGTTTTTATGGACAATGCTAATTATTTTGCGGATAATATGCAGGAGATTGCAAAAATGAATGTTGCAATTCTGGGTGGTTGTTGCGGAACTACTCCAGAATATCTCTTTACCTTGGAAAAAAAGATGGATTTTTCGCCTGCGGTGATTATGAAAACAACTTCTAATTCAGATGAAGTAAAAGATGTGGTGCGTAAACCAAAAAAGAAAAATAAGTTTTACGAAAAATTTTCTTCAGGAAATAAGGTAGTTGCAGTAGAGTTAGACCCTCCATATGATGCAAATTGCGACAAAATTATGGAGTGCGCGATGCATTTAAAAGATTGCAATGTAGATATGATTACTATTGCAGATTCGCCTATGGGAAGAAGTCGTGTAGATTCTATTCTTATGAGTATCAAGTTGGCACAGGAAACGGAATTGCCTGTAATGCCACACCTTTGCTGTCGAGATAAAAATATGATTGCAATGCGTTCTGGCATCTTGGGAGCGTATGTAAATAAAATAAGAAACTTATTACTTGTAACAGGGGATCCTGTTCCGAGTGTCAATCGAAATGTGACAACGGGCGTATTTGATTATCATTCGATACGACTTATGAATTTTGTAAAAGAAATGAACGAAGAACATTTTGCAGATGATCCGATTTATTATGGTGGAGCATTAAATTATGGAAGAGGCAAGATAGAAAATGTTGCAAAGCGGATGCAACAAAAAGTGGATGCGGGTTGCAGTTATTTCTTAACCCAGCCGATTTATTCGGATGAGGATATTGAACGTATTCGTATGTTGAAATCTATGGTGGATACAAAAATTTTATGTGGTATTATGCCGTTAGTAAGTTATCGTAATGCGAACTTTATAAAGAATGAAATGTCCGGCATCAATGTACCGGACGAAATTGTTGAGCGTTATACGCCTGATATGACCAAAGAAGAAGCAGAAGTAGTAGGGGCACAGATTGCCAGTGAAATTATAGAAAAACTGTCGGAATTTGCAGATGGATATTATTTTATGTTGCCATTTAACCGTGTTAGTCTGATGGATAAGATTATTATAAAGTAAAAAGCCAGCGGATTTACGGATGGAATTTTGCATGTTCCTTTTGTAATTCTGTGAATAACTGTCGTGGTGTCCAAGAAATATTATGGATGGTCAAAATGGCTTTTAATGGTGTTGGCGCTATAAGACTTTGTTTATATTTTTCTAAAAATTGATCGAAAAGTGGTTGTGGAATGCCAGAAAAAACAAGCATTTCAGAGGGAAAGGGATTTCCGAAAGGAAGGACCTTTCTTTTTTTGAATCCAGATATATCTGCAAGGTATCCAAGTGATTGTTCGTAATCATGTGGTGCAACCATTTTACATTTGATGTGTAAAGCGGTACAAAGTTGTTGGATTTGTCTTGCTTTCGTTGGTTCTATTTGAAAAAGAAGTATCATACTTTTTGATTCCATATAAAATCTCCTTACCATATTTTTTTTCGTATCGTTCATTTGATGGAGCGATACTTTGCATTTATAGTATAGAAAGAAAAACGGAAAAAAGTCAATAAAAAGGTGTTTTTTTATGCTTGAATATGCTATACTCTAGTAAAAGCGTAGGAAAATAAAATGGATATCTGTGTGAATGATTAGAAAGAAAAACTTGCAGGTATCTATACAAAATAGAAATTGAAAGGAGTTTGTTATGACACAGGAATTAAGAGAAGAATATCGGGAAGAACTAAAGGCATTTAAAGAAAAAACAAAAGCTTTTTACAAGGGTGAGGTGCCAGTAGCAGAGTATAAAGGATTTTCTGGTTATTATGGTAGTTATGCACAAAGAGGAGCCAGTGCAAGTATGCTTCGTTTGCGTATGACAGCAGGAGATTTAGACAAAGATAAGTTAAAATTTATTGCAGATAGTATTGAGAAGTATAAGATAGACAAGGCACATTTTACCACTTGTCAGACCGTACAATTACATAATTTATCTTGTGAAGCGGTCTGTTCTTTGATTGAGGAAGCCATTGACCATGATATTATTACAAGAGGTGGCGGTGGAGATTTTCCAAGAAATACGATGTGTGCACCATTATCTGGTGTGGAACAGGGAGAAGCCTTTGATGTTATGCCTTATGCAAAAGCGGCTGGAGAATATGCACTTGGGTTAATGAAAGGATTAAAACTGCCAAGAAAATTAAAAGTTGCCTTTTCAAATGGGGTACAAAATAAAACACATGCAACTTTTCGTGATTTAGGATTTGTGGCAAAAAAGAATGGCATGTTTGAGGTATACTGTGCAGGTGGCTTAGGAGTTAAGCCTAAATTCGGTGTAAAGGTTGTAGAAGATATTGAACCAAAAAAAGTATTATATTGTTTACAGACGATGGTGGATGTATTTAAGGAACATGGGAATTATAAACAAAGAGGTGCATCCAGAACTCGATTTTTACAGGATACCATGGGCGTAGAAGGATTACAGAAAGCATTTGCAGAAAAACTTGCAGAAAATCTGGACAAGCTTTCCTTAGATGTAGAAGTACAGCCGATTGAAATTACAAAGACTGGAAGTACAGAAGGAAAAGAAGCGTTCTTAGCAGAAAATAAAAGAGTAATCGCGCAAAAACAGGAAGGGCTTTATGCCGTGTCCTATTATCCAATCGGTGGCACACCAGATGTTTCTTTGTTTCATAAATTATATAACACCATCAAGGATATGGATGCAGTTAGCGTAAGAATAGCTCCAGATGAAGGAATTTATATTATCAATTTGACTATGGAAGAGGCAAAGAAGGTTTTGGATATTACAAAAGATTCCGCAACAAATACCTTTGAACATTCCACAGCATGTATTGGAGCAGATGTTTGCCAGGTGGGAATTGGAAAGTCACAGATTATGTTACAGAAATGTATAGAGCGCGTAAGAAAAGAAGATTTTCCAGATGATGCATTGCCGGAAATTCATATTTCAGGATGTCCATCTTCCTGTGCAGCACATCAGACTGCTTTAATTGGGCTTCGTGGGGGAAAGAAGCCATCGGCAGACGGCCCACAGGATGCATTTACCTTGTATCTAAATGGTAGTGATTTACAGGGACAGGAAACAATGGGAGAAGAAATTGGTGCGATGTATACAAAAGATATTCCAGAGTTTTTTGTGAAACTGGGAAAGACTGTTGTAGAGGCTGGAACAGATTATGAAACATTCTATCAAAAGAATCCAGAAAAAGTAAAAGAAATCGCAAAGGAATTTATCTAACACGATTAAGTAGCGGAGCGGATTGCGAATATCCGTTTGACTGAAATAGGATAGTGTTGGACGGGGAGTAAGTGATAAAGTTATGTTACACACGTATATTGGGCTTTAGGCGTTTATGTTTGCATCATGGCATATGTAAAAGGGTTATATTATAGGATAGGTTTTCCTGTAGTATAACCCTTTTCCTGTTCCATCCATAACCTGCTAACTTTTTTTCTTTTTTGAAAAAATTTCCTTGACATTCCTAGTAAAGTGGTATAATATAATTCCTATAAAAAAGGTATGAATAATATGATTTTGAAAATGCGTAGATGGAATCGATTGGATTTAAAGGCATTTCAAAAGCGTATGTGACAGGAAAAGAATAGATAAAAGAGACAAAAGGATGTGACTAACAGGATGAAAAAACATGTAATAGGAGTTAGACTACTTTTGATAGCAGTTATGGCAACGATGCTGGTTGGATGTGGTTCTAAAGCAGGACAAAAGATCGTTAGTATTGTGAATGTTTCCTATGACCCTACAAGAGAATTTTATGAAGAATACAATAAACTGTTTGCAGACTATTGGAAAAAGCAGACGGGGCAAAATGTAGAAGTGATTCAGTCCCATGGAGGTTCTGGAAAACAGGCATTAGAGGTGTCAAATGGACTGGAAGCGGATGTAGTAACTTTGGCATTAGAGTATGATATTGATGCAATTGCCAAGGAAGGTCTTATTCGAAAAGATTGGAAAAAGCAGTTTAAAAAGGATAGCGCACCATATACTTCTACTATTGTATTTGTAGTGCGAAAAGGAAATCCAAAGCAGATTAAGGACTGGGATGATTTAGCAAAAGATGGGGTAGGAGTCATTACACCAAACCCAAAGACTTCTGGAGGTGCCAGATGGAATTACATGGCAGCCTGGGCGTATGCTATGGAGAAGTATGGAGATGAAACAAAAGCAGAAGAGCTTTTGAAAAAGATTTATTCCAATGTTTTAGTGCTTGATTCGGGAGCGAGAGCAGCCACAACTTCTTTTATTGAGAATAAACAGGGAGATGTGTTGATTGCATGGGAAAACGAAGCGTATCTTTCTATTCGAGATTTCCCAGATGAATATGAAATTATCTCACCAAGCATCAGTATGTTGGCACAGCCTTCTGTAGCTGTGGTAGATGATGTGGTAGACTATAGAGATACAAGAGAAGTTGCTACAGCTTATTTAGATTATTTATATACAGAAGATGCACAGGAAATTGCAGCAAAAAATTACTATCGTCCAACCAATGAAAAAGTGTTGGAAAAATATAAAGATGTATTTGATCTTTCGATGCAATTAAAAACCATTGATGATTTTGGTGGATGGGATGCTGTTTATAAAAAGCATTTTTCAGATGGAGCGATATTCGATCAGATATACGAATAAATAAAAGGGAGGAAATCACATTGAAGCAAAAAAGAGTAATACCGGGATTTGGATTATCCATTGGTGTGACATTGACGATGGTAAGTTTTATTGTGTTGATACCATTAGCGTGTCTACTTATGAATGTGACAAAACTTAGCATTGGTGAGTTTATTGAGATTATTACGAGAAAAAGAGTGCTGGCAAGCTTCTATGTGAGTTTGATGACTGCATTTATTGCATCTTTGATCAATGCAGTTATGGGAATGATTATTGCCTGGGTATTAGTAAGATATGAATTTCCAGGAAAAAAGATTATAGATGGTATGATTGAGTTACCATTTGCGCTTCCTACTGCGGTAGCAGGTATGGCACTTACTTATCTGACTGCAGATGAGGGTTGGGTTGGAAGCTTGTTTGCAAGGTTTGGAATACATATTGCATATACAAGAATAGGTATTATTGTGGCTTTGGTTTTCGTGGGAATACCGTTTGTAGTAAGAGCCGTACAGCCAGTTCTTGAAAAACTGGACCCATCCTATGAGGAAGCAGCAGGGGTACTTGGTGCTAGAAGAAGTCGTATCTTTTGGAAAGTCATTTTCCCAGAATTGTTACCAACGCTCTTTACGGGGTTTGGTCTGGCGTTCGGACGATGCTTGGGAGAGTACGGAAGCGTTGTGTTTATTGCAGGAAATAAGCCTTATGAGACAGAAATTGCTCCTTTGGTAGTTATGTCAAAACTACAGGAGTTTGACTATGAAAGTGCTACTGCGATTTCACTAGTTATGTTGGTAGTTGCGTTTGTCGTATTGTTTATAAATAATATGGTACAGGCAAGAAATGCAAAGATACTAAATGGAGGAAATTAGCATGAAAAAAGAAGAACGAAATGCAGCAATTACAAAATGGGTTTTAATTGGCATCACTATCTTATTTTTAGGTATCATGTTACTGCTTCCATTGGTTGTTGTTCTGGTACAGGCATTTCGAGGTGGCATTGCAGCTTATATGTCAGCGGTTGCAGATGAGTATACCATTCGGGCATTACTTCTTACCTTGGAAGCGACCTTGTGTGCAGTAATATTAAATACTATTTTTGGATTATTCGCATCTTTTGCAGTAACGAAGTTTGATTTTAAATGGAAAAAGATATTGACTACATTGATAGATGTTCCCGTAACTGTATCTCCAATTATTGCAGGTTTGATTTTCATTCTGCTGTTTGGACGAAGAAGTATTTTATATGATTGGTTGAAAGCTATCCATATAAAAGTGGTATTTGCAGTACCTGGTATTATTTTAGCTACGATTTTCGTAACATTTCCGTTTATCTCTAGAGAACTGATACCGATTATGGAAGCACAGGGAAAAGATGAAGAAGAAGCAGCCGCTTTGATGGGAGCAAATGGTTGGACAATTTTTCGCAGGATCACTTTTCCACATGTAAAATGGGCATTGCTTTATGGGATTGTATTGTGTACGGCAAGAGCCATGGGTGAGTTTGGTGCGGTATCTGTTTTATCGGGACATTTACGTGGACGAACCAATACATTGCCATTACATATAGAAATTTTGTTTAATGAATTTCAGTATATTCCGGCATTTGCAGTATCCTCCATTTTGGTGGTGTTAGCTATCTTTATTTTGGTTGTTCGAAGTGTGTTAGAGAGCAGAGGAAAAAAGGAATACGAATCGTAGGAAGGAGAAAAAATTATGTATGTAGAATTAAAAGATATCAACAAATCCTACGGGGATTTCAAAGCTTCTAAGTCTATCAATTTTGGTGTGGAAAAAGGGAAGTTGATTGGTTTGTTAGGTCCCAGTGGAAGTGGAAAGACAACAATACTTCGAATGATTGCGGGATTGGAAACACCTGATTTTGGAGAAATTATTATAGATGGACAGGTAGTAAATGAGATACCGGCAAGTCAGCGTGGAATTGGATTTGTGTTTCAGAATTATGCCTTATTTCGTCATATGACAATCTATGAAAATGTGGCATTTGGACTTCGAGTAAAAAAAGAAAATAAAAAATATATTGATGAACGTGTACGAGAGTTGCTAAAATTAGTAGGGTTGGAAGGATTGGAAAAACGTTATCCAAGTCAGCTTTCCGGTGGACAGCGACAGAGAGTAGCTTTTGCCAGAGCATTAGCACCAAATCCACACTTATTATTACTGGATGAACCGTTTGCTGCGATTGATGCAAAGGTAAGATTGGAGCTTAGAAGCTGGTTGAAAGAAATGATAGAAAAACTTGGAATTACAAGTATTTTCGTTACCCATGACCAGGATGAAGCCATTGAAGTGGCAGATGAGATTATCATTACTAATCAGGGACGTATCGAACAAATGGGAACGCCGTTGGAGATTTATCAAAATCCACAGACCCCGTTTGTGGCATCCTTCTTTGGACAGCCATCCTTCTTAAAAGATTATCAGTCTTTTCATTCTTTTGAAGCGATTGATAATTATACAGAGGCAATTGTCAGACCGGAATTTGTAAATGTTACGAAAAAGAATGAAGTACAGAAATATAAAAGTTCCGCCTCAGAGGGTGTTGTCACAGAAGTGTCATTTCGCGGTGATAGCGTAGAAGTACAGGTTTCTGTAAATGGAGAAAAGCTTTCAGCAAAAAGATCCTTAGAGTTACAGCCTGTCACTGTGGGAGAAAAGGTAGATGTATTTGTATATCGTATGTTAGTCACAGAAGGAAAGAGAGTACATTTATTGGAGAATCAATCCTTACATGAAGATTCTGTAATTATATAAATGTAGTTACAAAGAAAGCAGGTGCTATATGGAAACAAAAAAAATACATACCGATGTGTTGATTATTGGTGGTGGAACCGCAGGTTGCTATGCAGCAATTACCTTGGGAAAAGAAAAGGATGTAAAGGTTCTTATTGCGGAAAAAGCGAATATTAAAAGAAGTGGTTGTTTGGCAGCAGGTGTAAATGCCATCAATGCTTATATTACAGAAGGACGTGTTCCGCAGGATTACGTAGATTATTGTAAAAAAGATGGGGCAGGAATTGTAAGAGAAGATTTACTGCTTTCCATGTCAGAACGTCTGAATGAAGTAACAGAAAATATGGAAAAGTTGGGATTGGTTATCTTAAAGGATGAAAATAACAAATATGTGACACGAGGAAATCGAAATATAAAGATTAACGGTGAAAACATTAAACCAATTCTTGCAGATGCAGTAAAGAAACAGGAAAATGTAACTGTTTTAAATCATGTGAATATTACAGATTATATTGTAGAAAAAAATCAGATAAAAGGTGCATATGGTTTTGATGTAAATGAGCAGGTATTTTATGAAATCTATGCAAAAGCAGTGCTATGCAGCACTGGTGGGGCGGCTGGATTGTATCGTCCAAATAATCCTGGATTTTCCAGACATAAGATGTGGTATCCGCCATTTAATACAGGAGCAGGATATGCTATGGGAATCTTAGCAGGAGCGGAGATGACAACGTTTGAGATGCGATTTATTGCACTTCGTTGTAAAGATACGATTGCTCCGACAGGTACGATTGCACAGGGAGTGCCTGCAAAACAGTTAAACGCCAAAGGGGAAGTTTACGAGACCAAGTATGGACTTACAACTTCACAGAGATTATATGGAACGGTTACAGAAAATAGAGAAGGTAGAGGTCCATGTTATCTTGGTACAAAAGGAATTAGTTCCGAACAGGAAAAGGATTTGTTTAAGGCATACTTAAATATGGCACCTAGCCAGACCTTGAAATGGCTGGAAGCAGGGCAGGGACCTTCCCAGCAAAATGTAGAAATAGAAGGAACAGAACCATATATTGTAGGCGGACATACTGCCAGCGGTTATTGGGTGGATAATAATAGAGAGACAACGGTATATGGTCTTTATGCTGCTGGAGATGTGGCAGGTGGATGTCCACAGAAATATGTGACAGGTGCATTGGCAGAAGGGGAGATTGCAGCAGAGGCAATTTTGAACTATTTGCAGACACATAAAGAAGTTCCAGAAGAGGATGCTGTGAAAGCAAAAGAAAAGCAGCAGGAATATGAGAACTATTTAACACAAAAACAATCGTTACTTACCATTGAACAGGCGGAAGAAAGTATGCAGAAAATCATGGATGAGTATGCAGGTGGAATTTCCACGGACTATCAGTATAATGAAAGTCGCTTAAAGTTGGCAGATGAAAAAATCTGTAATTTGATGGAAGATTGTAAGAAATTGTCAGCAGAGGATATGGATGATCTGCTACGAATTTATGAAATTAGAGAGCGTTTGGTAGTCTGTCGGGTAGTCATTGCACACTTGCTTGCCAGAAAAGAAACCAGATGGCATAGTTTTGCAGAAAATATGGATTATCCAGACCAGAGTGAGGAATGGTTAAAATATGTAAATTCCCGTATGGAAAATGGTAACATCAATATTTACCTTAGGGAGTTAGTGACAGGAGGAATGGCTTATGAGCATACGGATTCGACCAGATAAATGTGTGGGATGCAAACGTTGTATCGAGGCATGTCCCGGTAATTTAATTAAATTAAATGAGCAGGGAAAAGCATGGATCAAACATGAAAAGGACTGCTGGGGATGTACTTCTTGTCTAAAAGAATGTAAGGTAGATGCGATTGCATTTTTCCTTGGTGCAGATATTGGAGGAAGAGGAAGTACCTTATCTGTGACACAAAAAGGTGATATGAATATTTGGAAGGTGGAAAATCCTGCCGGAGAAATTCAAACCATAGAAGTAAATAAAAAAGATGCAAACAAATATTAGAAGATAAAGGTAAAGGAGGAATTGTGATGAGCAACTTATCTCATCTGGATGCGTTAGAAGCAGAAGCAATTTATATTATTAGGGAAGTAGCAGCAGAATGTGAAAAACCAGTTATGTTATATTCAATAGGAAAGGATAGTTCCGTATTACTTCATTTAGCAATGAAGGCATTTTATCCGGAGAAGCCACCATTTCCGTTTTTACATGTAGATACTACATGGAAGTTTAAAGAAATGATACAGTTCCGTGACAAGATGGCAAAGCAGCTTGGCATTGATATGCTTGTATATACAAACCAGGAAGGTGTTAAGAATGGTATTAATCCATTTGACCATGGTTCTGCTTATACCGATATTATGAAAACACAGGCATTAAAGCAGGCATTAAATAAATACCAGTTTACAGCCGCATTTGGTGGAGCAAGACGTGATGAAGAAAAATCTCGTGCAAAAGAAAGAATTTTCTCTTTCCGTAATGAAGCACAGGCATGGGATCCAAAGAACCAGAGACCAGAAATGTGGAAGCTTTATAATACAAAGATCCACAAGGGCGAGAGTATGCGTGTATTCCCAATTTCAAACTGGACAGAAAAGGATATTTGGCAGTACATTAAGAGAGAAAACATTGAAATTGTACCATTATATTTTGCAAAAGAAAGACCAGTTGTGTATCGTGATGGAAATATCATTATGGTAGACGATGATCGTATGAAGCTAAGAGAAGGCGAGAAAGTGGAAATGAAAAAAGTTCGTTTCCGTACACTTGGATGCTATCCACTTACAGGTGGAATTGAGTCAGATGCAGAGACATTGGACGAAATCATAGATGAAACACTTAGTGCAGTATCGTCTGAAAGAACAACCCGTGTTATTGACCATGAAGAAGCAGGCAGCATGGAAAGAAGAAAAATGGAGGGATATTTCTAATGAAAGGATTACTAAAGTTTATTACATGTGGTAGTGTAGATGATGGAAAATCTACATTGATTGGACATATTTTATACGATTCAAAATTAATTTATGCAGATCAGGAAAAGGCTTTGGAGTTGGATTCCAAGGTAGGAAGTCGTGGTGGAGAAATCGATTATTCTTTATTATTAGATGGTCTGATGGCAGAGCGTGAGCAGGGAATTACCATAGACGTAGCATATCGTTATTTCACAACAGACAACAGAAGTTTTATCGTTGCAGATACACCGGGACATGAAGAGTATACAAGAAACATGGCAGTAGGTGCATCCTTCGCAGATTTAGCAATCATTTTGATTGATGCAAAACAGGGTGTATTAGTACAAACAAAACGTCACGCAAGAATTTGTGCTTTGATGGGTATTCGTTATTTTGTATTTGCTGTAAATAAGATGGATTTGGTAGGATACAAAGAGGAACGTTTCAATGAAATCATGGAACAGATCAATGCACTTACAGAAGAATTGAAGCTTGCTAATGTTACGGTTATTCCTGTTTCTGCTACAGAAGGCGATAACGTTACAGAAAAATCAGAAAATACACCATGGTATACAGGAAAAGCATTGCTTCCATTTTTAGAGCAGATAGATATTTCAGAAGAGACAAAAGAACAGGGATTTTATATGCCTGTACAGAGAGTTTGCCGTCCAAATCATGAATTTAGAGGTTTCCAGGGACAGATTGAGGCTGGTGATATTCATGTGGGTGACGAGATCATTACCTTGCCTAGTAATGAACAGGCACATGTAAAGAGTATTCATGTGACAGATAAAGAAGTACAGGAAGCTGGTAAGGGACAGCCTGTAACGATTCAGCTTGACAGAGAAGTGGATGTATCAAGAGGTTGTGTATTGACCGTTAATTCTGATGTTAAGGTGGCAGCATCCGTTACTGCTACATTATTATGGATGGATGATGCAGAATTAGAAAATGGAAAGAACTTCTTTGTAAAATTAGGAACAAAGTTAATTCCTGGTGTAGTAACAGAAATTTTACATTCTGTTGATGTAAACTCTGGTGAAGAAAAACCAGCGGATCATTTGAACAAAAACGAAATTGCATTGTGCAAAATCTCATTTGCAGACAAAATTGTTGTGGATGAATTTGACAAACATAAAACATTAGGTGAATTGATTTTGATTGACCGTGTCAGCAACATGACATCTGCTTGTGGTGTAGTAACAGAAATTCATGCGGAAGAAGCTGGATTTAATGAAGGTAAAGTGAACAAACAGGTTCGTGCTGCATTAAAGGGACAGACTCCATTAACAGTAGAATTCCAGTTAGATGATACGGTTACACTTGAATATGTTGAGAAAATCGAGAAAGCATTAAGCTTAGAAGGTAGACATACCTATTTATATGCTCCAGAAGATGGTGACGCTATTTCTACGATTGTAAATCATTTGACAGAAGCTGGTATTATTGTACTTCTTGCATTGGATGGTCAGAAAGTGGATACGAGATTACAGGAAAGTATTTCTTATATCAATGATTGGCAGGATAAGGTTGGAACTGATTTAGAGAAGGTAGCAGCATATTTAAAGAAATTATCGGGTGCAAATAGCGAAATTGCAAAGGATAGAGATTATATCTAATTTAGTCGGAAGGACTTTTCTAATTGCTCCGTAAAAGAATAGTAAGAACCCAAAAAGCGATAGAAAAAAGCTTTTTGGGTTCTTTTCTATGTGGTTGTCCTTATTGAAAAAAATAAAAAAATCATTTTCATTTAGAGAAAGAAATGTTAAAATAAAAGGTAGTGTAATTTTTAGAAACACAGAGTTTAACGTTAAGAAGGGATATGGTAACATGGTTAAAGTTGCAGAAAGAAGAAAGATGGAGAATAAAATTAAACATTCTACTACATTTATGACCTATTATCGTTGTGCCCTTATGGAGATAGAAACGAAACTCAAAGTGTTAAATGAGCAATACTCTTATTTGGAAGATTACAATCCAATTGAAACCATCAAAACCAGATTAAAGACGCCGGAGAGTATTGCTGAAAAGATGGAGCGTAGAGGTCTTACTTATTCCTTTGAAAATATTGAAAAAGAAATAAATGATATAGCAGGCATTCGGGTAATCTGTCCATTTATATCTGATATTTATGTGGTATCCGAATGTCTGTTACAACAGGAAGGAATTACGTTACTGGAAAAAAAGGATTATATCAAAGTACCAAAGGACAATGGGTATCGTAGTTTGCATTTGATTGTACAAGTTCCGGTCTTTTTACAGAACCAAAAACGTATGATGAAAGTGGAGATACAACTTAGGACGATAGCTATGGATTTTTGGGCCAGTTTAGACCACCGATTGAGCTATAAAAAAGAAATGGATCCGGCAATTACGCAGCAGCTTCATGCAGAACTGATTGCATGTTCAAATGAAAGTGCAAGGTTAGATGAACGTATGGAGGCGGTTCGTAATGCAATTGATAAGAGAAGAAGCATTCGTGATTGGAAGATGCGTAATAGTTCATCTGCATTAAATAATGATGAACAGAAAAAAGCAAAATAGATGGTTTCATAGAAAGGCAGGTAGTGATGAAGCAATGGAAAAAGAGGATAGCGACAGTTGTGGTTGCAAGCTTGTTGTTGTCCATTCAGGGATGCGGAAGTAAAGACAAAGCTTCCGATACTGGAAAAGAGAATACCAATACGACTACTGCAACAGCAGAAAGTGAAGAGACAAAAGATGTAGAATATCAGGTGCAGGCTCCAAAGAAAGGAGATACGATTGTAACAATCTCTTTTAAAAACTTTGGTGATGTAAAAATAAAAATGTTCCCAAAAGAAGCACCGAAAGCAGTGGAAAATTTTACAACCCACGCAAAAGAAGGATATTATGATGGGTTGACCATGCATCGGGTAATTAACCAGTTTATGATACAAGGTGGAGATCCAAGTGGAAATGGCACTGGTGGAGAAAGCATCTGGGGAAAACCATTTGAAGATGAAATCGTGGATTATTTGCTTCCAATACGTGGTTCTCTTTGCATGGCAAATGCAGGTCCTGACACAAATGGCAGCCAATTTTTTATTACACAGGCGGAAACGGCAGACACAAGTTCTTTGGGTAATTTGACAATCAAGCAGGCAGAAGCTTTTGAAAAATATGGTGGTTGTCCTTGGCTAACAGGCGGATATACCGTATTTGGACAGGTGTATGAAGGCATGGATGTAGTGGATGCGATTGCACAGGTGCAGACGGATACCGACACAGCAAAACCAAAAGAAGATGTGGTGATTTCACACATAGAAGTTAGCGAATATGACAAATGATGAAGGAGAATAGAAACAATGGATCAATTTACAGCACTGGTTGAAAAGATTGATGGTTATGTGTGGGGAGTGCCATTGATTACGATGATTTTGTTAGTGGGAATTTATTTGACAATCCGTTTGAGGGGATTGCAGATTAGAAAACTACCAAAAGCATTAAAATATATGATAAAAAATGAGGAGGAGGCAGAAGGAGAAGTTTCCTCTTTTGCTGCTTTATGTACGGCATTGTCAGCTACGATCGGAACCGGAAATATTGTAGGTGTTGCCACTGCTATTGGTGCAGGTGGACCTGGAGCGTTGTTCTGGATGTGGATTGCTGCCTTGCTTGGAATGGCAACAAAATACGCAGAAGGGGTTTTGGCTGTTAAGTATCGTGTGTTAGATGAAGAGGGACATGCTCTTGGCGGACCATTCTATTACATAGAAAAGGGAATGGGAATAAAGTGGAAATGGCTTGCAAAAATATTTGCATTCTTTGGAGTAGGTGTTGGACTTCTTGGTATTGGTACGATAACACAGGTAAACGGAATTACATCTGCTGTAAATAACTTTTTTGATGCCAATAATCAGTGGACCGTTGCTATTTTTGGACGTAAATATTCCTGGACGGTAGTAATTGCTGCTGTGTTTGTTACATTATGTGTCACATTAGTTTTAATTGGTGGAATAAAGCGTATATCGAAAGTAGCACAGTTTGTAGTGCCATTTATGGCAGGTATTTATGTATTTTTCTGTGTGTTGCTGATTCTTTTAAATCTAAAGGCGATTCCAGGGGCTGTTGTTACAATTGTGGAAAGTGCATTTGGAATGCGTGCAGCCGCAGGAGGAGCGTTAGGAGCTATTATGATTGCAGCACAAAAGGGTATTGCCAGAGGTATTTTTTCCAATGAAGCAGGACTGGGTAGTGCACCGATTGCAGCCGCAGCCGCACAGACAAATGAACCTGTTCGTCAGGGATTGGTATCTATGACAGGTACGTTTGTGGATACGGTTGTTATTTGTACGATGACGGGACTTTCTATTGTATTGACGGGCGCATATCAGGTAAAAGGACTGGAAGGAGTAGCCGTAACTACTTACGCATTTCAAAAAGGACTTCCTTTTGGCGAAAATATATGTAGCTTTATTTTGATGGCATGTCTTGTATTCTTCGCTTTTACAACCATACTTGGTTGGGATTATTATTCTGAAAGATGTTTAGAATACCTGGTTTCAGGAAAACAATCTGTACTAAAGACGTATCGTTGGTTATATATCGTTGCAGTATTTATCGGACCATTTTTGACCGTATCTGCTGTATGGACCATTGCAGATATTTTTAATGCGTTGATGGCATTACCGAACTTGATAGCGATTTTGGCGCTTAGCGGTGTAATTGTGAAAGAAACAAAGAGTTATTTTGCACGTTTAGATCGAGGAGAAGTCGAAGAGTAAATCGAATAAGAAATGAAATAGGATGTTGTAGCAAGATTGCACAGCATCCTTTTATTATTAATTGAAAAAACATTGGATATATGCTAAAATTAAAAAAGAACATTATGCGAAAAAGCTTTGAAAAACTGTGGTCCGATGAAAATGTTTCATTAAACTCACATGTTTTACCCTATAGGAAAAGGTACTTTATAGGGCAAAACGCTTCGCGGGGATGGACTTGTTCACTTTGTTCTAAAAGTTCAAAACAGGAGGATATAAGAAAAATGGAAAGTTATAAGAGAGAATTTATTGAATTTATGGTGGATTGTAATGTGTTACGTTTTGGCGAATTTACGTTGAAGAGTGGAAGAAAGTCTCCATTTTTTATGAATGCAGGTTTATATGTGACAGGTGCACAGTTAGAGAAACTTGGTGAATATTATGCAAAGGCTATTCACGACAATTACGGAACAGATTTTGATGTATTGTTTGGACCAGCATACAAGGGAATCCCACTTAGTGTAGCAACTACAATGGCATTTCATCGTTTGTATGGAAAAGAGATTCGTTATTGTTCCAATAGAAAAGAAATTAAGGATCATGGAGATGCAGGTATTCTTTTAGGTAGCCCAATCAAGGATGGCGATAGAGTCGTAATTATTGAAGATGTAACTACCTCTGGTAAATCAATCGAAGAAACATTCCCAATTATTATGGAGCAGGGAGATGTTACAATTAAAGGACTTATGGTATCTTTAAACCGTATGGAAAAAGGAAAAGGCGAAAAGAGTGCATTAAAAGAGATCAAAGAAAAATATGGTTTTGATGCCAATGCGATTGTAAGTATGGATGATGTAGTAGAAGTATTATATAATAAACCATGCAATGGAAAAATTGTGATTACAGATGAAATAAAGAAAGCAATTGATGCATATTATGAACAGTATGGTGCAAAAGAATAGGATTAAAAATCGAACTATTTCATAGAAAAAGGAGAAATGTAAGATGGAAGAAAATGTATATCGTTCCATGAAGTCCATTGGAGTTGGAAACATTGTAATGGGTATTTTAGTTATTGTGTTTGGAATTGCCGCAGGAGTTGCTACTATCGTAAACGGAGCAAAGCTCATAAAAAGAAGAAATGACCTAACCTTTTAGTTGTTATGCTTAAAAGATAGTAGCGATAGAAGCAGCAGATGCTCTATACAAATGATAATAGTATAGTCACAGTCGGGTGTTAAGCCCGACTGTTTTTGCTTTATAGACTTGTTTACTTTGTTCCATATGCATAAAAATAAAGAAAGGTTCCATAATAAATAGTGCAGGTATCATCTGGTTGATAAGAAAATAGGAGGAGGTTTAAAATGTCAAAGGATACATTGGAACTTTTAAAAGAATGCAATGCAGGCTGTAAATCGGCAACAAACAGCATGGAACAGGTACAGGCATATGTAAAAGACAGCCAGTTAAGAAAAATAATAGAACAGTATAATAAAGAACATATACTGATTGGGGATGAATGTCATAAAATACTGGATAAAGCGGGAGAAACAGAAAAAGACCCAAGTCCTATGGCAAAGACATTTTCTTGGATTAGTACCGAGATAAAAATGATGATAAACGATGATGAGAAGAAAATAGCGGATATCATGGTAGATGGCTGTAATATGGGAATAAAGGCATTAAGTAGATATTTGAATGAATATAAAGAAGCAGATAAAGAAAGTAGAAATCTTACCAAAAAGTTAATTCGTCTAGAACAAGATTTTATGAACGATTTATTGGGATATCTATAAAGTAAGAGACACCGTAATAATACGGTGTCTCTTTGTTATGCAGACTCCATTTCTTCTGTAGAATCTTCCTCATTTTCAGGAACTGGAAGAAGCAGAATATGGACCTTTTCAATTCTATTTTTTTCTACGGAAACTACTTTGTATTCAACATAATGATCGACTACTGTTTCACCTTCTTTTGGAAGATGATCTAATAAACTAATGATATGACCAGCAATGGAATCATAATCATCGGACTCTAAATCAAGACCAATCGTTTCGTTGATTTCATCTAATTTAGCAGTTCCACTGGCAATGTATTCTACATCGCTGATTTTTTGAATGACATCTTCTTCATTTTCATCATACTCATCCCTGATTTCGCCGACAATCTCTTCTAGCAAATCTTCTAGTGTAATCAGACCAGCAGTAGCGCCATATTCATCAAGTACAATAGAAAGTGCGATGGATTCTTTTCGCATTTCAATAAGCAATTCAGAAGTCTTTTTAAATTCATAAGTAAAATAAGGTTTTCTCATAATTTTTTGAATTTGAAAATCTTCTTTTGCTCCTTGATAGAAGAAAACATCCTTTAGATTTACAATTCCAATAACATCATCCTTTGTATCACTGTACACAGGAAGTCTGGAAAATTTATCTTCATCAAAGGCAGTTACCAATTCATCATAAGTAGCATCCTCTTTTACAAAACTCATATCAATACGAGGGATCATAACATCTTTTGCCACAGAATCTCCAAAGTCAACAACGTTGGTAATCATTTTACGTTCTTCACTTTCGATCACACCATCTTCATGGCTGGCATCGACAATAGTCAATAATTCGCTCTCTGTCATAGACTCTGTTTTGCCATCTGGATTGATTCGTAAAAGAATCAAAAAGCAACGAGATAGCTTGTTTACAATACATATGACTGGAGTAAGTATCTGTGTTAAAAAGTAAATGATATTTCCATAAGCCAGAGAAATGGACGAAGAATATCGGGTAGCCAGTGTTTTTGGCGTAATTTCACCAAAAATTAAAATTAAAATTGTAAGCACACCAGTACCAATACCAATCACTAGACTTGTTTGTCCCTCAAACCCAGCATTTTTACATATGCTAGTCATCAATGTAGTCGTGAGGGAAGAAGCCGTTAAGTTTACAATGTTGTTTCCAATTAAAATTGCACTGAGTAACTTAGAAGGATTATCAATCAGCTTTTGCACTGTTTTCGCTTTTCGATTTCCTTCGTCTGCCAGCGATTTTATCTTCAGTTTATTCACTGTTGTTAAAGCAGTTTCTGCAGATGAAAAGAAAGCTGACATTAAAAGTAAACACAGTATAATTATTAGTTGTGGAACATCACTCGGGTCCAAAAAAATCATCTCCTCTGTAAGTGGGAATTGGACAAATCCCTTATTAAAATTATATATACCATTTATCATACAATAAAAACAGTATCCTTGTCAATAACAAGTGATAGAACGGTAATCTATTTAGTCTTCGTCATCCTGCACACTTAGAATTTGTCTCTTTCTTGCTAATTCGTCACTATCCAGATATTCATCATAAGTAGTGATTTTATCAATCAGACCACTAGGTGTGATTTCCATGATACGGTTTGCAATTGTCTGAATAAACTGATGATCTTGTGAAGTAAACAGCACAACACCAGGGAACTTCATCAAACCATTATTTAAAGCAGTGATCGATTCCATATCCAAGTGGTTTGTTGGTTCATCCATAATAAGCACATTTGATCCCATAATCATCATTTTAGAAAGCATAACACGTACTTTTTCTCCACCAGAAAGTACATTTACTTTTTTCACACCATCTTCACCAGAGAATAACATACGACCAAGGAAACCACGAACATAAGTGACATCCTTTTCTGGTGAGAATTGCATTAGCCAGTCTACGATGATTTCATTACCAGAAAAGTCTTTGGTATTATCTTTAGGGAAGTAAGAATTACTTGTAGTAACGCCCCATTTATAGCTACCTTCATCTGGTTCCATTTCCCCTGCAAGAATCTTGAAAAGTGTAGTAGCAGCCAAGGTATTGCTTCCTACAAATGCAACCTTATCATCACGATTTATAATAAAGGAAATGTCATCCAATACTTTTACACCATCGATTGTCTTAGAAAGGTGCTCAACAGTAAGTACCTCATTTCCGATTTCACGCTGAGGACGGAAGTCAATGTAAGGGTATTTACGGCTGGATGGTTTAATATCATCCAATTCAATTTTTTCTAAGGCACGTTTTCTAGATGTAGCCTGTTTTGATTTGGAAGCATTTGCACTAAATCGTTGAATAAAGTCCTGTAATTCCTTAATCTTTTCTTCTTTCTTTTTGTTTGCTTCTTTCATTTGCTTGATCATTAACTGGCTTGATTCATACCAGAAATCATAGTTACCTGCATAAAGCTGGATTTTAGCGTAATCAATATCTGCAATATGTGTACAAACTTTATTTAAGAAATAACGGTCATGGGATACAACGATTACGGTGTTTTCAAAGTCAATTAAGAAGTCCTCCAACCAACGAATCGCATCTAAATCTAAGTGGTTTGTAGGCTCATCCAGCAAAAGAATATCTGGATTACCAAATAGTGCTTGCGCCAATAAAACTTTGACTTTTTGACCACCATTTAAGTCTTTCATTAAGGTATAATGAAGTTCTGTTTCAATACCAAGACCATTTAGTAATGTTGCGGCATCGGATTCTGCTTCCCAACCATTTAATGTTGCAAATTCACCTTCCAGTTCGCTGGCAAGAATACCATCTTCCTCGGTGAAATCTTCTTTTGCGTAAATCGCATCTTTTTGTTTCATAATATCATACAGACGCTGATTTCCCATAATAACAGTATCTAATACATTATATTCATCATATTTAAAATGGTCCTGCTTTAAGAAGGAGAGTCGCTGTCCAGGGGTGATAATTACTTCCCCTTTAGAAGGTTCAATTTCTCCAGTTAAAATCTTTAAAAATGTGGATTTTCCGGCACCATTTGCACCGATTAAACCATAACAATTTCCTTCTGTAAATTTAATGTTTACGTCCTCAAATAATGCTTTTTTGCCAAGACGTAAAGTTATGTTACTTGCTTGTATCATAAACTATAGAAACCTCACTTTCCGTTCACTAAAGTCAGTATAGAAAAGAAAACTATACCGCTTAAATAAAAAATTCCAATTTAATTGTATCTAAAATCAAGGATTTTGCAAGCTTTTTATAAAATTTCTTCGGTTTAACTTGTTCCTTATCTTTAAACAAATTAAAAAAATATGAATAGTAAATTTATACTGGTGCTTTGTTTTCCCTTGTAGAAATGATGGTTTCGTTGTATAATGATTTAAGTTATGCATTGTTTTAAAAGGAGCTTTCTATGAATTTATTGACGGCAGAAAAGATTAGCAGGAATTTTACAGATAAGGTAGTGTTAAATCAGGTTTCATTGGGGATTAATAAAAATGATAAGATTGGGGTCATTGGAGTAAATGGAACCGGAAAATCTACGTTATTAAAAATATTAGCAGGAAAAGAAGAACCGGACGAAGGACGTGTAGTAAAGGGAAATGATGTTCGGATTGAATATCTTGCACAGACACCCGAATTTGATGATAAATATACGGTGTTGGAAAATGTTATCAAAAGTCACGAACATGCCAGCGATGGTTGGAATGTGGAGGGCGAAGCAAAAGTGATGCTTGGAAAATTGGGGATTACGGACTGGAATGAAAAACCATCCAACCTTTCAGGCGGACAGAGAAAACGTGCAGCGTTGGTCCGTACACTTCTTACACCAGCGGATATTTTGATTTTGGACGAGCCTACAAACCATTTGGATAATGCGATGGCAGAGTGGCTGGAGGATTATCTAAATCGTTTTAATGGAGCATTTATCATGATTACACATGATCGATACTTTTTAGATAAAGTAACCAATAAGATTGTGGAAATTGATAAAGGAAATTTGTATACTTATGAAACTAATTATAGCGGCTTTTTGGAATTAAAGCTGGAGCGAGAAGAAATGGAGCTTGCAACAGAGCGTAAAAAGAAAGCATTGTATCGTCAGGATCTAGCGTGGATCATGCGAGGTGCCAGAGCGCGTTCTACAAAGCAAAAAGCCCATATTCAGCGTTTTGAGGAATTACGCGATAGAGAAAAAATAGAAGAAGTAAAAAATGTGGAGATCACAGCGTTAGCCTCCAGACTTGGTAAGAAAACGATTGAATTAAAAGATATTTGCAAAGCGTTTGATGAAAAGATACTAATTAAGGATTTTTCTTATATTTTTCTAAAAACAGACCGCATTGGAATTGTAGGTGGAAATGGTGCGGGAAAATCTACTTTATTAAAGATTGTTACTGGGATTGAACAGGCTGATTCGGGAAGTATTGAGATCGGACCAACGGTTAAGATTGGTTATTTTTCACAGGAATGTGAAAAGATGAACGGAAAACAAAAGGTAATTGATTATATAAAAGAAGTGGCAGAATATATTGAAACATCTGAAGGTAGTGCAAGTGCTTCTCAGATGTTGGAGCGTTTTTTATTTACTGGTGCGATGCAGTATTCCTTGATCGAAAAGTTATCAGGAGGAGAAAGAAGACGTTTGTATTTATTAAAGATTCTTATGGAGGCTCCTAATGTCTTGATTTTGGATGAGCCGACGAATGATTTAGATATCCAGACGCTTCGTATTTTAGAAGATTATCTTGATACTTTTCCAGGAATTGTGATTACAGTATCCCATGACCGTTATTTTTTGGATCGTGTCGTTCGACGAATTTTTGCCTTTGAAGGAAATGGTGAAATCAGACAGTATGAAGGTGGATTTACAGATTATTGGCTAAAGACAAGGGAAAAGGAAAAGACAGCAGTGCAGCGGGATACGGAAGTGGTTGCAGAGAAAAAAACAAAGAAGAATTATAATAAGAATCGAGAGAAGAAATTAAAATTTACCTATGCGGAACAAAAAGAATTTGAGACGATTGACGAGGATATTGCCACACTGGAAGAACAACTGGATCAGATAGAAAAGGATATATTAGCCAATGCAAAGGATTTTGTAAAGCTTCAGGAATTAACAGACAAAAAGGATGAGATACAGCAGCAGTTGGATCACAAAATGGAACGATGGGTATATTTGAATGATTTAGCAGAACAAATCCAGGCAGAAAAGGCATAGGAGGAAGCAGGGTGTCAAAGGAAGATATAAAAGTCAAAAGAGGAAATGGTATGCCTTTGGGAGTGCACAGAATGGGAAAAAGGCAATGGCAGTTTTCTGTTGCCATGGAACACGGAAAGGAAACCAGCTTAGAATTATTTCGTACAGGGGATAAGACCTGTAGTTATAGCCTTGTGCTTGGAAAGGAATATCTGGTGGGAGGTGTTTTTTCTGTTATACTGACCTTACCACAGGATATTTCAGAATATTGCTACAAAACAAATGGCGAAAAAATGCTGGACCCATATGCCATACAATTGACAGGAAGAGAGCAATTTGGAGAGAGCAATGCGAACAGGGAAGTACATTGCTTAATTACGGAAAACATTAGACACATCAGTGAACCTCTTTCTGTTCCGTTTCATGAATTGATCTTGTATCGATTACATGTGCGAGGATTTACAAAACATAGTTCATCAAAAGTAAAGAATCCGGGTACGTTTAAGGGAATTGAGGAAAAAATTCCATATATGAAACAATTAGGCATAAATGGAGTTGTTTTACTTCCTTGTTACGAATTTGACGAACGGATGGATGAGGAAGAATTGGGAAAGTACCGTTCTAATTTTTTAGATTATACAAAACCAATTACAGAAAAACAGGACAAGGAACAGGAATGGCCTAAAATCAATTTTTGGGGCTATACAAAACGTGCAAATTATTTTGCACCAAAGGCTTCATATGCAGCCAATCCATTACAACCGATTAGCGAGATGAAGCAAATGGTAAAAAAATTGCATGATAATGGAATTGCCGTTTTCATGGAAATGTTTTTTTCAGAAGGAACGAATCAAACACTGATTTTGGAATGTTTACGATATTGGGTGCGAATGTTTGCTATTGACGGGTTTAAAATAAATACAGAAGTAGTCAACGGTACTTTGATTGCACAGGACCCTTATCTTTCTCGAACGAAATTTCTTGCGACTTATTGGAATACGGGAGAATTTTATCACCAGTATGAAAAGATAAATGAAAAAATACTTGCGGAATATAATGATGGGTTTATGGTAGACTGTCGTAGATTTTTAAAAAGCGATGAGGGACAGGTAAATGGATTTGTCAATCGGATGCGAAAAAATCCAAGTCAGCAGACGGTTATAAATTATATTACCAATACAAATGGTTTTACATTGATGGATTTAGTATCCTATGATATAAAGCACAATGAGGCAAACGGAGAACAGGGAATGGACGGAACAGAATACAATTATAGCTGGAACTGTGGTTGGGAAGGTCCTACTCGCAAAAAACAGATTGCACAGCTTCGTTTACGTCAAATTAAAAATGCCTTATCTTTTTTGCTTTTATCGCAGGGAGTTCCTATGCTTCTGGCAGGGGATGAGTTTGGCAATACACAAAAGGGAAATAATAATGCGTATTGTCAGGACAATGAAATTGGATGGGTTACTTGGAATAAGCGTGTTATGAATCAAAGAATACTGGCATTTTGTAAAAAGTTGATTGCGCTGAGAAAAGCACATCCTGTATTTTCTCCCAAAGAAGAACTACGAGGGATGGACTATATTGCCTGTGGAAGTCCAGATATTTCTTTTCATGGTACAAAGCCATGGTATCCAGACCTATCTAATTATAGCAGGGTAATTGGTATTATGCTTTGTGGGAAGTATGCACCGCTTACGATACGAAAATCGGACAAGAGCTTTTATATGGCATTTAATATGCATTGGGAGGCACATAGATTTGAATTACCTGTTTTGCCAAAAGGAAAGAAATGGAAGGTAATTATAGATACCTATCAGTTGAATTTGGATTTTGAGCAGACAGAAAAGGAGAAGAATAATGTGCCTAATAAAAAAGGAAAAAGCGGGGAAACTGCATTATTAGAGTATATGGTAAATCCAAGAACCGTAGTTGTATTTGAGGAAGAATAAGGAAAAATAGACCGAAAAGTAAATAAATTAGCCGTATTAGCACTCAATTTGATTGAGTGCTAATATTTTTCTTGACTTTTACGAAAACAGGTATTAAGATAAATACTATCAAGATGACAGATTTGAAACATAGTTTTTTAATAGTAGCAAGACATTACAAGTAAAAGGAGAGATTTATAATGAGTAGAGAACAAGGTAATTTATCAATTGATTCAGAAAACATTTTTCCGATTATTAAAAAGTGGTTATACTCCGACCATGATATATTTATTCGTGAGTTGGTTTCCAATGGTTGTGATGCCATTACAAAGTTAAAAAAGTTGGATTTAATCAGTGAAGTTGAAATTCCAGAAGATTATAAGCAGTCAATTAAGGTAATTGCAGACCCTGAAAAAAAGACTTTGACATTTGTGGATACTGGTATCGGTATGACGGCAGAAGAAGTAAAGGAATATATCAATCAGATTGCTTTTTCTGGGGCAACAGATTTCATTAATAAATATAAAGATAAGGCAAATGAAGAGCAGATTATTGGACACTTTGGTCTTGGTTTCTATTCCGCATTTATGGTTGCAGATAAAGTTACAATTGATACATTATCTTATAAAGAAGGTGCAAAGCCGGTATTTTGGGAATCAGAAGGCGGCATGAGCTTTACGATGGATGAAGGTAAGAAGGATACATGGGGAACAGAGATTACATTATACCTAAATGAGGACAGCTACGAATTTGCAAATGAATATCGTGTCAAAGAAATATTAAATAAATATTGTTCCTTCATGCCTGTAGAAATTTTCTTTGAAAAGGCAGGAGCAGAGCAGGAATATGAAACAATAGATGCGACAGACATCAAAGAAGATGATGTAGTTGTAGAACGCTTTACAGAAGAAGCAAAAACAGAAGAACGTGAAAATGAAAAAGGAGAAAAAGAAGTAGTTGAGATTTCGCCTGCAAAAGAGAAAGCAAAGATCAATAAGCGTCCAGTATCGATCAGTAATCCTACACCACTTTGGACAAAGCATCCAAATGAGTGTACAGAAGAAGAATACAAGGCATTTTATCGTGATGTATTCCATGACTATAAGGAGCCTTTGTTCTGGATCCATTTGAATATGGACTATCCATTTAATTTAAAAGGAATTTTGTATTTCCCAAAAGTAAATACAGAGTATGATAATCTGGAGGGAATGATTAAATTATATAATAATCAGGTATTTATTGCGGATAATATTAAAGAAGTCATTCCAGAATTTTTATTATTACTAAAAGGTGTGATTGACTGCCCTGATTTACCATTGAATGTATCTCGTAGTGCTTTACAGAATGACGGATTTGTAAAGAAAATTTCAGAATATATTACAAAGAAGGTTGCAGATAAATTAACTGGTATGTATAAAGTAGACCGTGAAAGCTACGAGAAATATTGGGATGATATTAGTCCATTTATCAAATATGGATGTTTAAAGGATGGAAAATTCCAGGATAAGATGAAGGACTATATTATCTTTAAGAATTTAGAGGACAAATATATTACACTTGTTGATTATGTAAAAGCATCCAAAGGTGAAAGCGATGCGGAAGTTGTTGATGATAATGGCAATACTGTTGAGGCAGAGGTTGTAGAGGAAAAGACAGAAGAAAAAGATGCAGAACAGAAAGAACCAGAAAAGACAACGGTTTATTATGTAACAGATATGCAGCAGCAAAGCCAATACATCAATATGTTTAAAGAGGAAGGAAAAGATGCGTTGATATTGACTCATAATATTGATCAGCCTTTCATTTCTCGTTTAGAGCAATTGGATGAGACATTACGTTTCCAACGTGTGGATGCAGAGTTAAATGAGGATTTGACAGATGATGTAGAAGAAGGAGCCTTGAAGGAAGAAGAGGATACGTTGACTGAGGTATTTAAAAAGGCACTTGGAAAAGAACAATTACAGGTACAGGTTACAAAATTAAAGAATGAAACAGTTTCTTCTATGATTACTTTATCAGAGGATAGCAGAAGAATGCAGGATATGATGAAGCAATATGGAATGGCAGGTATGGACCCAGCTATGTTTGGAGGTCAGGGAGAGACTTTGGTTTTGAATGCCAATAATGCTTTAGTGAAATACATCTTTGAGAATAAAGACAGCGAACATGTTCCAACGTTCTGCCAGCAGTTATATGATTTGGCAGCATTGGCACAGCGTCCATTGCCAGCAGAAGAAATGACGAAATTTGTGGCTAGAAGCAATGAAATTATGATGTTATTGACAAAATAAGCACAATCGTTTAGCTGTGAAAAGGTTAGTTGAATAATTACAAAAATTGCATAATTTACAATAAAAATGGAGATGCTAATGCTATCAAGATATATAACTTATTTTTAGGAGGAGATTTTTATGAAGAAAAAATGGATTGTATTGATGATGGCATTGGCATTAACTTGTATGAGCGTAACTGCATGTAATGGAAATGACAATAATAATAATTCCACAACCGCAGGGGATGCGACAGATGATGCAAATGGAAATGATACAAACAACGCAACGGATGACGCAAATATGAATAACAATGGAGCAAACAATAATAATGGAAATGATGGAAGCTTGATTGATGACGTAGAAGATGGCGTTAATGATGCAGTAGATGATGTAGAAGACGGTATTAATGATCTTACAAATGACGACAACGACAATAATACTAATAATACAGCAGCTCCGAACGGAAATGGAACAAAGAACGGCAATACAGCAGCAACGGACAATGCAAATAATAATACAAATAACAAAAATACAAAGGGAAGTACCATTGAATAAATTCTCTTGTATTTTGTAACGGAAAGGGCATATCAAAGTCAACAGATATGCTCTTTTTTAGTTTGTCGGGGTAGAGTGAAAATACTTATATAGAGTAAAGGAGAAGCGTGTTTTGTTGCTTGCTAGAAGAAATAATTTCTTGAAAGCTCATGCCACATTTTTGGGCTAAGGCAATAGAAGCTTTGTTTTCTGGTGCAATTTGAGCAACAATTCTGTTGAAGGATAATTGCGTTTTTGCATATTGCAGAACGGCAGTAATCATTTCCTTGCCATAGCCATTCTTTTGATACTGTTGTGACAGCAGGTAGCCAAGCTCTATTTCTTCGTTATCGTTTATTATTACAGATTGGATTCCACATTGTCCAATTAATGTATTTGTTTCTTTTAAGAACACTCCCCAAATTCCATAATCGTAAAAGGTGTAAATTCGATTAATATAGGCGTTCCATTTTTCGTGAAAAGAAGAATAGTTTTCCAATACATCGTTCATATAGGTCAATATACCTGGTTGTTGATAAATACGATAGAGGGATGGCAAATCTTTTTCGCATAGTTCCTGTATTTGTAAACGAGGGGTGTCTAAAATGTGAATTGGTTCCTTTTTATAGCGTGATAGGATATTAGAAAGATAAGTATAAGTAATACTGTTGATATCTTCAAAACAATAAGAAACTGGAAGAAATTCTATAGTTGGGCTATATCCTACACAGTAAAAGTCCTGTTGTTTATAAAATAGAAGTCCTTTTGGAGAATCGCAGATAAGTAGACAATCCTGTTTAGAAATGGCTGGAGGAATAGTATCCGGTTTTATCGTATGTATCTGTACATTTCTTTTTGAAAGAGATGAGGATAGCGTAGTTATAAAGTGTTGTTCCTCTTGTTTGTTTTGAAGATCAAGAAATAGAGTAGCCAGCATAGAAACCTCCTAAATACATATCATTGCGAATGAGATTGTCAAATAAGACCTGAAAAGTATAGCATAAAAAAGGAAAATGTGCAAAAGGGTACCGATATGCGGTACCCTGTGTGAAATAAATTAGGAAGGAAATGATAAAGTAGGTATAGTTTCTTAGATACATGCTAATTTTTTTTGTTACCATACACGATTTTGAAAAGTGAGATACGGTGGCTTTCGTTTAATAATTTTTCAAAAAATAATCCGGTTAAAAACCAAACAGGAGCATAGTCAAGTCGTATCAATCCATGAATTTGAAATTTTGCCTGACTGTAATCCCAAGGACATAAATGAAAAAAGGATAATATAGACCCTGTAATAAATTCTACGAGGAAAATTAAAATAGTATAAATCCCCCCTCTTATTAATATAGATTTTCCCTTTAAACGTTTACTAATTGGAACAATCAGCATTGCCGTACCGTAGATTGGAAACATCCAGACAGAGGTTCGACATGGAAGTGTTTTGTCACTGGCAGTTATAATCGAACCAAGACCAGTCCAAAAACATTCCAGACACCAGCCTGCAAAACCGCATAAAATAAAACGTTTTAAATATTTCGATATCATAGAAATAGTATTCCCCTGCAAAAGAAAAAAATTCGATAGTTTACTATATTTATAAGGTTTGTAATAATCAAAAAAAGATTGCTTTATAAAGAAAGAAGTAGTAACATTAAAAGTAATTATGCGGTAAATACCGCTACCATTGTAAAGAGAGGTAAAAGTAGATGAGTTATGCAGATCAGGTATTTATTAATATGTGTCAGGACATTATAGAAAATGGAACAAGTACAGAAGGTGAGAAGGTTCGTCCAAGATGGGAAGATGGAAGTCTTGCCTATACGATTAAAAAGTTTGGAGTGATCAATCGTTACGATTTATCAAAGGAGTTTCCTGCGATTACCTTGAGAAGAACAGGCATCAAAAGTTGTATTGATGAGGTACTTTGGATTTGGCAGAAGAAGTCAAATAATATTCACGACTTAAACAGTCATATCTGGGATAGCTGGGCGGATGAAGATGGCTCCATTGGAAAAGCATATGGTTATCAGATGGGAGTAAAACATATCTATAAAGAAGGCGAAATGGATCAGGTAGATAGAGTTTTATATGATTTGAAGCACAATCCATATAGCAGACGTATTATGACGAATATCTACACGTTTCAAGATTTACATGAGATGAATTTATACCCATGTGCTTATAGTATGACATTTAATGTGACAAAGCGTGCGGGGGAGGATAAGTTAATCTTAAATGGAATATTAAATCAACGTAGTCAGGATATTTTAACAGCAAATAATTGGAATGTGTGTCAGTATGCAGCACTGCTTCATATGTTTGCTCAAGTCAGTGATATGAAGGTAGGGGAATTGGTGCATGTAATCGCAGATGCGCATATATATGACAGACATATTCCTCTTGTAAAAGAGTTGATTACGCGTCCGACTTATGAAGCACCAAGCTTTTGGATCAATCCTGAAATTAAGAATTTTTATGACTTTACACCAGATGATTTCCGCTTGGATAATTATCAGACGGGACCACAGATTAAGAATATCCCAGTGGCAATTTAACATTGCGAATAAATCATCTTGTCTTATCATATAGTTTGTATTATAGGATGATAAGAGGATGGATGAGATGCAAAAATATAAAAAAATTTTAGCTGGTTTGATGGGAGTTTTCCTGTTGTTTGTGTGTTTTCGTGTGGAATATTACACGTACAAATTGCAAAGTGAGGAAACTGCTCTAATAGAAGAAAGTCAGCCAGTGGCTTCCTGTGTGACGGAAGAAAATCAAAAAGAAAAAGAGAAGAAAGAACAAAAGGTGGCATATTTAACATTTGACGATGGACCATCCTGCAATACGAAACGAGTGCTGGATGTTCTGAATGCGTATCAGATCAATGCCACCTTTTTTCTGATTGGCAGTAACATTACGCCTGATACCAAACCAATTGTTGAGAGGATGGTAAAAGAAGGAAATGCAGTAGGGATTCATACATATAGTCACGAGGCAAACAAGATGTATGCTTCTGCAGAGGCATTTGAAAAGGATTTTTTACAGGCGGAAGATATTATTAATGCAACTACAGGGCAGAAGGCAAGGCTTTGTCGTTTTCCTTGGGGAAGCGCAAACAATTATTTGAAAAAAATTGATTCCCAAGTGCTTCCCTGGTTGGAAGAAAAGGGATACTATTACTGTGACTGGAACGTTAGTGCAGAAGATTCCATTGGAACCCCTACAGCATATTCTATTATACGAAATATAAAAAAAGATTATGGTAGATATGAACATCCTATTTTGCTTATGCACGATTCGAATACAAATTGTCTGACGGCAGAAATGTTACCAGATATTATTGTAATGTTGAAGCAGGATGGTTATAACTTTGATACACTGGACCATATGGAAAAACCATATCAGTATGCAAGAAATTAAACCAATTCTGCTATTCGGCTGACACCAACAAAAATTTCTGAAATTTTATACCAGGTAGAAAAATCAACCACTCCAGTTTGAGGAAGATTAAATATTTGTTGGAATACACGTACAGCATCGGCGGTGTGTTCGCCATAGATGCCATCTTCAGCAACCTTCGGAATTAGAGGGTAACCCTTGGAAATTACATTGAGCTGTCTTTGCAGTTGAGCAACTTTACTTCCTGTAGAACCTACCGACAGATCGGCACCAGGCCAGGAAGCTGGAATACCTGCTATTTCTTCCGCAGTGGAAATGTACATACTATCTCCATAGTAATATTTTATGATTTCACTTGCAGAGTAGCCTCTATCACCTAAATCCTTTGATCCCCATTGAGAGAGCCAGTTTGGGCATGTAACACGCCTTCCATCACAATATTGTGTTAGAATTGGTTGGGTGATATTTGGTCGTGCCAGATATTGGTCAAAAATACCATCTACAATTTCAGAAATGGTATCAAAAATATTCCGATTGTGTACCCACTTCTGGTCGTAGGCAGTAGATGTGGTGATGTTAAAATTATAGCCTTTGTTTCTATACCATTCGGTATAAATTCTATTTAAAGTAAAAGATTGAATGGCAAGTACGTTAGCAATAATCGTAGCCTCTGGCCAGGTCGCATAGATTTCGCTGGAAGCTACATTTTTAATGTAATCTTTGTATTTGACATAATAATCTGTTGCAGAACGGTCAGCAGGAGGACCATCATGTACAATGATGTACTCTGGTACCACGACGCGACTTAAAACAATCTCGCCTGTTTCATTGGTTGGCTTTGTTTCTGTTTCTGCAATTTTTGGTGGAAAATCACCGTATAATGTATTGGGAGGAATAATATAAACAGATGCCGTAGGAGAAATTTCCTGCTGAATTGGCACCATTACAATATTTTGAATGGATAAAGTATTCGCCAAAACATTAACACCGACAATTTCGATTGTTTCAAAACTTGGTGCACTGATTTGCAGGTTATACTCTGCGTAGGGCATTTCAGCAGAAGGTTCTTGGCTAAGTTCTTCACTTGGTGTTGGCAAAACAATATCTTCTGTCTGACCTACCATATTTGTCTGCGTTTCATAAAATTCATCTTCAGGGGCACCAGTGATACTGATTCGTATTGTGGCATCAACAATTGGTCTTGCATTTAGAATAGAAGTGACTTGCACTTTTAAAGTTCCGCTGGAGTATTGAGGGGTATTATCAATTAAAGTTTCCATTTAGAAAACAGCTCCTACATAGGATTTCTTTAGTAAGTATATGATAAAAAGAAAAAAGTGTGCAACATAATCACTGTTTCCTAAGAAAATTGATTATGTTGCACACGAAAAAGTAGATACTAATTTTGTGCTAGCAAGGAAGTTGCATAATCTAAAGCATCATCAATGTTTTTGCGGAAATTTGTTTCTCCAAGTTGTTGTATAAATCCGGCTTTATCCATTGTATGGTAAGGCTGATCTTGTACATGGGAGAATAATAATTTAATTCCTTTCTTTTTGCAAGTATCATAAAGTCCTTCTAAACTATGAAGGGCAGTTACATCCATAGCAGGAACTCCACGCATACGAATAATAACGATCTTTATCTGTCCGTGTTCTGCGGTTGTTACATCTAGAAATTTATCCGTAGCTGCAAAGAACATTGGTCCAATGATTTCATAGACAGCAACACCTCTTGGAACTTTTTTGTAGGAGAGGTTATCCATATCATTTTCGTCATCTTCTCCATCATCTAAATAATTCCAACCTTGCATAGTAGTAACATCCGACATTCGCTTCATAAAGAGAATAGCTGCTAAAACAATACCAACTTCAATGGCAACTACCAAATCAAAAATTACGGTTAAGAAGAAGGTTGCCAAAAGTACAAGAATATCACTTTTAGGAGAGGATTTTAATAATCGTACAAATTCTCTCCAACCACACATATTATAGGCTACCATGATTAGAACGGCTGCCAATGCAGGCATTGGTATTAATTTTGCCAGTGGCATTAACAATACTAAAACCAGAACAAGAGTAATAGAATGAACGATACCAGCAATTGGAGTACGACCACCATTTTTTACATTTGCTGCAGTTCTGGCAATGGCACCGGTTGCAGGAATACCACCAAATAATGCGGAAAAAATATTGCCAGTACCCTGAGCAATCAATTCCATATTAGAACGATGCTTGCTTCCAATCATACCATCAGATACGACGCAGGATAACAAAGATTCGATACCTGCTAAGATTGCAATTGTAAATGCTGGAGAGATTAAACTTCGAATCATGGCCAGATTTACAGTTGGAACGGATAATTTTGGTAATGCGTTAGAAACATTTTGATAAGAAGAACCAATAGTTGCAACGACAACTTGGTCTCCATTTAAGAATAAAGTTACAACTGTAGTAATAATAATAGCCAGTAAGGAGGCTGGAAGCTTATCTGCAATGGAAGATACAGGTGCAGGCAGCTTGGAAACCAGCCATGGCCAAATAATATGAATAGCAAGTGCCAACAATCCAATGGCGAGTGCATATGTATTGATCGTATGGATATGAGATGCATAGGATTGAATTTTGTCTAAAAATTCAGATGGAACCGATGCAATGCGTAATCCCATAAAATCTTTTAGCTGTCCAACGGCAAGTGTGACAGCAATTCCTGCGGTAAATCCAGTGGTAATGGTATAAGGAATGTATTTAATCAGACTTCCAAAACGACATAAGCCCATGATAATTAAAATAACACCAGCCATAATGGTAGCAACAATCAAACCATCAAAGCCATAGTCTGGATTTTTTACAATACCATAGATAATTGTAACGAAAGCAGCAGTAGGACCGCCAATCTGTACGCGGCTACCACCTAAGAATGAAATGAAGAATCCGGCGATAATTGCTGTATATAGTCCTTGCACCGGTTGTGCTCCAGATGCGATCGCCAGAGCAATTGACAGGGGAAGTGCAATGATTGCAACAATGATACCGGAAATAATATCCTTTATAAATTGTTCCCTTGAGTAGTGTTTCATGACGGAAAATAATTTTGGTTTTAATTTTTCCATTTGAATAGACCTCCTAGAATTGTGAAATAATATTGTAACCATTTGGATTTAGAAATAAAAAGAATGATAGAATCAAAATAGTTACGTGATTGTTGACAGACCAAAGCAAGAAATATAGTCTGTAACACGCGACCTCTTATTTTAAACCTTGGTGCCAGATTTCACAAGTAGATATTTTTTTGGTTTTCGACAAAAATATTGTGAAAAAGACATAACATTCAAAAAAGGGCTTGTAATTCGTGTATTTTTATGATAGAATCATAACAATTTGAGAAGAAATAAATCTCACAGATTATTCAGTTTGGTACGGGGTATTTTTGAGAGAAAAGAGAAAAATGAGGCATGGAAAGAAAAAAGAAGGTCAATGGTGATTGTTATTTTTTTTTGCCTTTTTCTATATTCAGTTCAAACTGTTGTCAACAAAATAAAGAAGAAAGGAATATGGTGTATTATATGAAAGCTTTTCTTATACTGGAGGATGGAACTGTATTTACAGGTACAAGTATTGGAGCCAAAAAAGAGGTAATCAGTGAAATTGTATTTAATACTTCAATGACAGGTTATTTGGAGGTATTAACGGATCCAAGTTATGCTGGACAAGCAGTTACAATGACATATCCATTGATCGGTAATTATGGTGTGTGTTATGAGGATATGGAGTCTAAGAAGGCTTGGCCAGATGGTTATATTGTAAGAGAGATTTCCAGACTCGCAAGCAACTTTAGAAACGAAGCTGGAATTGAAGAGTTTTTAATTAAGAACGATATTCCGGGAATTGCTGGGATTGATACAAGAGCCCTTACAAAAATATTGCGTGAAAAGGGTACTATGAACGGAATGATAACCACAAATGAAGCGTATGACTTAGAAGCTGTGAAGGCACAGATTAAAGAATACAAGGTCAGAAGAGTTGTAGAAAAGGTTACTTGCAAAGCTGTGTCAGAATTTCAGCCTGGAGATTTAGGAACAGAGGTTGTTCCTGTGAAAAAGAAAGTTGCTGTATTGGACTTGGGAACAAAGAATAATATTATTCGCTGCCTCCTAAAGAGAGGATGTTCTGTAAAAGTATTTCCTGCCATGTCAAATGCAGAAGATATTATTGCAATGAATCCAGACGGTATTATGTTGACAAATGGACCTGGAGATCCAGCAGAGTGCGTGACAATTATAGAACAGATTAAGAAATTATATGCATCAGGTATTCCAATTTTTGCAATTTGTCTTGGACATCAGCTTATGGCATTAGCCAATGGAGCTAAGACTTATAAGATGAAATATGGACATCGTGGAGTGAATCATCCAGTGAAGGATTTAGAGAGTGGTCGTGTATATATTTCTTCACAGAATCACGGATATGTTGTAGATGATACTACGATAGATCCAGAGATTGCAAAAGTTAGATTTATCAATGTAAACGATAAAACAGTAGAAGGATTAAGTTATTTAAAACAAAACGTATTTACAGTACAGTTCCATCCAGAAGCATGTGGTGGACCAAAAGATTCTGAATTGTTGTTCGAAGAGTTTATGAAAATGATGGAGGTGTCAAAGTAATATGCCAAAGATAGCAGATATTAAAAAGGTTTTAGTAATAGGTTCTGGTCCGATTGTAATTGGACAGGCAGCAGAGTTTGACTATGCTGGTACACAGGCATGTCGTTCTTTGAAGGAAGAAGGCGTAGAGGTAGTATTATTAAATTCAAATCCCGCTACGATCATGACAGATAAAGATATTGCTGATATGGTTTATATTGAACCTTTGACAACTGATGTTGTAAAGAAGATTATCGAAAAGGAAAAGCCTGATAGTGTTCTTCCAACTCTTGGTGGACAGGCAGCATTGAATCTTGCAATGGAATTAGAAGAATGTGGATACCTAAAAGAAAACAATGTTCGTTTGATTGGTACAACATCTCTTACTATTAAAAAGGCAGAGGACCGTTTGGAATTTAAGAACACCATGGAAAAGATTAATGAGCCATGTGCTGCCAGTGAAGTAGTAACTACAGTAGAAGATGCGATCCGTTTTACGAATACAATTGGTTATCCGGTTGTAATTCGTCCTGCTTATACATTAGGTGGTAGCGGCGGTGGTATCGCACATGACGAGGAGCAGTTAGTTGAAATTTGTTCCAACGGACTTCGTCTGAGCCGTGTAGGACAGTGCTTGATTGAGCGTTGTATCGCAGGATGGAAAGAAGTAGAGTATGAGGTAATGCGTGATAGTGCTGGAAACTGCATTACAGTATGTAACATGGAAAACTTAGACCCTGTAGGTGTTCATACAGGTGACAGTATCGTAGTTGCACCTTCTCAGACATTAGGTGACAAAGAGTATCAGATGCTTCGTACTTCTGCATTAAATATTATTACAGAATTAAATATTACAGGTGGTTGTAACGTGCAGTTCGCTTTACATCCAACTACATTTGAATATTGTGTTATTGAGGTAAATCCTCGTGTTAGTCGTTCTTCAGCATTGGCATCTAAAGCAACTGGATATCCAATTGCAAAGGTTGCAGCAAAGATTGCATTGGGATATACATTGGATGAAATCCCAAATGCAATTACAGGAAAGACTTATGCAAGTTTTGAGCCAACATTGGATTACTGTGTTGTTAAAATTCCAAGACTTCCATTTGATAAATTTATTTCAGCAAAAAGAACACTTACTACACAGATGAAAGCAACTGGAGAGGTTATGAGTATCTGCAATAACTTTGAAGGTGCACTTATGAAGGCAATTCGTTCTTTGGAACAGCATTTAGATAGCCTTGATACAGGAGAGTTTACCGATTATTCTGTAGAAGATTTGTTAGAACAGTTACATGTAGTAGACGATCGTCGTATTTATGTAATTGCAGAGGCTGTTCGTAAAGGTATTCCTTACGAAAAGATTCATGAAATTACTAAGATTGACAATTGGTTCATTGATAAAATTGCAATTTTAGTAGAGATGGAGCAGAAGCTAAAGAGTGAAGAACTTACTGTAGAGACATTGAAGGAAGCCAAAAGAATTGAGTTCCCTGACAATGTTATTGCCAGAATGACAGGCAAGACAGAAGATGAAATCAAAAAGATGCGTAAGGAAAATGGAATTGTAGCTGCCTATAAGATGGTAGATACTTGTGCGGCTGAATTTGAAGCAGCAACTCCATATTATTACAGTTGTTTTGGTAGTGAGAATGAAGTAAAAGACGAAAAGACCAAGAAGAGAATTATGGTACTTGGTTCAGGACCAATTCGTATCGGTCAGGGTATTGAGTTTGATTATTGTTCTGTACACAGTGTATGGGCATTAAAAGAAAAAGGATACGAAACGATTATTGTCAATAACAATCCTGAGACAGTTAGTACGGACTTTGACATCGCAGATAAGCTTTACTTTGAACCTTTGACAGCAGAAGATGTTGAAAGTATTGTTGATATGGAAAAGCCAGATGGAGCAGTAGTACAGTTTGGTGGTCAGACAGCTATTAAATTGACAGAAGCACTTATGAAGATGGGAGTTCCTATTCTTGGAACCAGTGCAGAAAACGTAGATGCGGCGGAAGATAGAGAATTATTTGATCAGATTTTACAAGAATGCAAGATTCCAAGAGCTGCAGGTGGAACTGTATTTACAACAGAAGAAGCATTAAAGGTTGCAAATGAATTGGGATATCCTGTATTAGTACGTCCTTCTTATGTACTTGGTGGACAGGGTATGCAGATTGCTATTTCAGACGATGATATTATTAAATTTATGGAGATTATCAATCGTTATGAACAAGAACATCCAATTTTGGTTGACAAGTATTTACAGGGTAAGGAAATTGAAGTAGATGCCGTTTGTGATGGAGACGATATTTTAATTCCTGGTATTATGGAGCATATTGAGAGAGCTGGTATTCACTCAGGAGACAGTATTTCTGTATATCCAGCACAGTCTTTATCAGATGAGATTATTGATACAATTGTGGATTATACAAGAAAACTTGCAAAATCACTTCATGTAATCGGATTGATTAACATTCAGTTTATTGTAACAGAAGATGGTGTATATGTAATTGAGGTAAATCCTCGTTCTAGCCGTACGGTACCATATATTAGTAAGGTAACAAGTATTCCAATTGTAGATTTGGCTACACATGTAATTTTAGGTGCTAAGATTACAGATTTAGGCTATGGATATGGTTTGCAGAAGAAATCTAACTATATTGCAATTAAGATGCCTGTATTCTCATTTGAAAAGCTTAGAGGAGCAGATATTAGCCTTGGACCAGAGATGAAATCTACTGGTGAGTGTCTTGGAATTGCTTCTAACTTTAATGATGCATTATATAAGGCATTTCAGGGAGCTGGCGTAGAGTTGCCAAAACACAAAAAGATGATTATTAGTGTAAAGGATAACGATAAAGAAGAAATCGTAGAAATCGCTAGAAGATATTTGAATTTTGGATACCAGATTTATGCGACTCGTGGAACTGCAAAAGTATTAAATGAAAATGGTGTAACAGCAACTCCTGTTAATCGTATTGACCAGGAATCTCCAACTTTGATGGACTTACTTTTAGGACATCAAATTGATTTAGTTATTGATACACCAACAAGAGATGATAAAAATAGAGACGGATTTATTATCCGTAGAACCGCAATAGAGACAGGAGTAAATTGTCTTACTGCATTGGATACAGCAAGAGCTTTGATTACAAGCTTAGAGACACAGAAACATGGTGTTGCAGAAGTAATTGATATTGCTAAGATTTAATTTACGTTCTGGTAAGTAGAATATAAGGATCGTTGCACAAAGTTTGTGGGCGGTCCTTTTTTATTTAGGCAGGGAAAGCAACAAAACTCTATACTTACGCGAAAAGATGTGTGACAGTTGTATTGACTTTTTTACTGTGGTAATATAAATAAAAAGGGTTTTGTATATGTAAAATATAGAAGAAAATAAAAGAGATACGATAGAAAAAGTAGCTAATATTGGGATAAGGGTGATATAGGATATGGAAGAGATATTGAGATTGCAAGGGTACGAACCAATTTGGGATGAATGGCATGTGGATCAATTAATATGCGAGGGTAATTTATCTAGTGTGTATCAGGTTAATAATGGAACAAAAACAGCGGTAATTAAAGTGATATCGGTTCCAAAGCTTCAGGCGGATGGAAAAAATGTCAGTCAGTTTTCTATGGAAAACCAAGAAGCAATGAGTGGATTTTTTTCAGAAGTAGTAGATGTGTTAGAAGCCGAGATTGAGCGAGTCAGTATTCTCAACAACATACCTAATATATTGAATTATCAGAAATATGAGGCATTTCAGCGAAAAGAAGATGTGGGATATGATTTGATACTGCTTATGGAAAAAAAGCAGAATCTAAAGGATTATATGAAAGAACAGGAACATATCACAAATGAGCAGATTGTGTCCATTGTAAAAGAGGTTGCTGTTATTTTGGAATATGCTCACCAAGAAGGAATTATACATAAGGACTTAAAAATCGAAAATATATTTATAGATGAAAAAGGGCATAGTATGTTGGCTGACTTTACTTTGGCAAGAAAGATTGAGGGCTTTCAGTCCAGAAGTCATAGAAAATTAGATGGAACCTATATGGCACCGGAAATTTTATCAGAGTATGACTATACGGTAGAAACAGATATTTATGCATTGGGAGTTATTTTATATTTGTTATTAAACGATATGCAAACACCGAAGGAGCTTTCTAATAGAACCTTCAAAACAGAACTTGCAAGACCTGTCCGTGCAGGGGAACGGTTAGTGGAAGTGGTTTTTCAAGCAATTGCGTATCGTCCGAAAGAACGTTTTACCTCGGTAGATGATTTTTTTCAAGCCTTAAATCATTTGACAGAAAAAGATTTTGAGCTGCCATCTGAATATGTAGCAGAAAAAGATGCACAAAAGCAGAGACAAGAAGAATTCAAAAGACTAGAGGATAATAAGAAACAAGAGGAGGCACGGTTAAAACAGGAGGAAGAGGAACGTGCTAGAAAAGAGGAAATAGAAAAAGCAGAAAGAAGGAGGCAGGAGCAAGAAGCACAGCAAAAAGAAATAGAAAGACAGGAACAGGAAAAAAGGGAGTTAGAAGAAAAAGAAGAAAGAGAACGGTTAAAACAAGAGGAAGAAAGAAATCGTAAACTAGAACAAGAGAGAAAAGAAGCTGAGGAAAAGGAACGAGAGAGGCAAAAAAGACAGCAGGAAGAAATGGAACGCCAAATCCAACAGAAAAAGCAAGAAGAGGATATAAAACAGAAAGAGATAGAAGAAGAAAAGAAGCAGCAAGCAAAGGTAAAGTTAGAGGAGCAAAAGGAGCTTCTACGCAAGAAGGCAGAAGAAGAACGAAGAAGAATTGCGGAAGAAAAGGCAAATGAGGAAAAAATAGATGCAGATCCTATTCCGCAAAAAGAAGAACTATCACTTTTAGAGGAAGAAACCTTGTCTGGTTCTGCAAAGGAACTTCAGACCGCTATTACAAGATTAGAAGAGGCAGAGAAAGAAGCGAAAAAAGAGGTGAAAGAAAAGCTAGTAGATGCAGATGGAAAACCTATATACGATAGAGAACAGGAACCTGTGAAAAATTTTACAGATTACTCTGGTGATTTTAATGCGGAAAAGTTGGATGAGGTATTTGAAGATATTCTAAAAATGAAAAATGAGGAAAAACAGAAAGAAGCCCCATCAGAGGAAATGGCACAAAACGTTTTGTTAAAAAGTATGTTAGGTGAGGTGGATGGGGAACCAGAAATAAAAATTAGAGCATCTAAAAATGAATATAGTGGATTTTTTGACTTTGATAGTGAGATGTATAAGCCAAAGACGGAGAATAAAACAGTAGAGTATGATAAAAGTATTGACGAAGAGCCATATGAACAAAAAATGGCATTTTTCCCAGAGGAGAGAAAAAGAAAGAAGGGGATTTTTGTTATAATAATTCTGTTTCTCATAGTTGGAACAGCTATCACTTGCTTTCAAAATAAGAATGTGAAGAAGATGTTCAACAATGCATATGAACAAATACTTTCATTCTATGACAAGCAAATTACATCAATGGAATTAAAAGAAATGGACAAATAATTAGCAGAAGGATGTATTTGAAAAGAATACAAATGATATAAGTCCGAGACAGAGGGGGCTATTGTATGAAAAAATATATTAGGGCAATGTTTAAAGGGAGTACAAAGACAAAAGCCTATTTGTGGACCATTGTTCTTGTGACACTGGCATCCATAGGATGTTTGGCTGGATGTATAGTAGGCGCAGGTCTGGCATTTGGTTATGTAGCATTTGGTGGTTTTATATTTTCCACTGCATATTCTCAATTAGGCGTATTTAAGGATGTAAATGCGCAAATCAATGAACAGGATGCATTGGCAAAATCAATTATCAAACAGGGAGAACGTTCTAAATCGATAGCTAATGCAGAAAAAAGAAAAATGCAGGAACTGGAAGAGGGAGAAGAGAATGAACTGAATCGTTATACGGAGGAAAATATTAAAAAATATTTGGTATCCTATAAAGCAAAAAAAGAAAATTATCGTGTATTAATTGATTCCTCAGAAAAATATAAGATTAGCAAATGTCCTGCCTACGTTTGGAGTGACAAGAATTATATGTTTTTACTTTTGATGGAAAAAAAGACTAGAATAGTTACTGTTCCACGAAAGGAAACTGGCGTATTACGTTATGAAAAAGGTGTTATTATTACGGACATGGAAGAATATAAAAAGGTGAAAGATTCTATGTTCTTGGGTAGTCTGTTTCGAGAATTGTATCCAAAATACTATAAAAAGACGGTAAACGGATTAACGACATTCATGAAAAATCTTTTTATTATTGGGGAAGATATTCGTATTACAACCTGTTCGGCAAGAGGTATTATAAAGGCAACAGGGTGTCGGTTAGAGCTGACAGACAAACAGATTGACAGAAAACGATTTGGTGGTTATTTCGAAGATATATACAAAGAAAACCTGCTTTTAAAAGAAGGCGCATATACACAGGATGAATATAATGCAAGAATACGGGAGTTGCTTTCTGCGCTGGCGGAACATGAAGAAAAACAGGAGGTCTTTCAAAAAATTATATATCAGCTTGTACAGTATAATATGATTTCTAGAGAGTATGCGGAATTTTATATGGAATATAGAGGTAAAAATACAGAAAAGAGGAAGGGATAAAAGGATGTTATTGAGAAGTGGACAATTATATAAGCAAAAGGGTGGAGAATTATGCCAGATTATTGCATTGGCAAAGGATTATGAAACGAAAGAAAACCGAGTTGTGTTTCAAGAACTATATGGAACATTTGAAGTGCAGGTATGTTCAGAAAATTTGTTTGATACTTCTAAAGAAGAGTGTATGTTTACGTTGGTAGATCGGGAAAATTTGGAAGAACCAAAAGTAATGGTAGAGGCACAAATTGAAGAAGATGGAGAAGAAAAAATCGAAAATTCGCAAAAAGAAGAAAGCAGGGCGGAAACGATATTTTTTCAATTTCTTGATGCGGAGAGTAGTAGTGAAAAAATAGAATTGCTTGAGAAATTAAAGCCATATTTAGACGTTCGTATGGTGAATAACATTGCTGCTTCAATGGACTTACCATCGGATGAAGATGATGTAGAGGCACAATATACTTTTATTATGCAAAATTTAAAACAAAGAAGTAAATTTGAATGTAGTCGTTTTCGGTAAAACAAAACCAGAGAGAAGCTTGTTGATAAGATAAGTTCTCTCTGGTTTTTATTATAATTGTTGAGAAAGGTCCTCCCATTTTTTCATAAGCTGTTCTAAACGTTCCTGAATGGAATCCTTTTCCTCGTTGTATTTTAAAAGTTCGTTGACATCCGTATAGATTTCTTCTTTTGCAAGTAGTTCATCTACCTCCTCGTTTCTAGTTTCTAAAGCGGAGATTTCATCTTCTATTTTTTTGATTTCATTTTCCAATTTGCGTTGTTGTGCCTGCTGTTCTTTCTGTTGCTGCCAGTTTAGTTTATTATTGGATGGAGCAGTCTCTGTGTTATTTCTTTGTTGTTCTGTATAAGTGTCCGATGCAGCATGGATGGAATCTTTTTTATCAAGATAATAATCATAGTTTCCAATAAATTGAAAAATCTCTTTATTTGTTAATTCAAGAATACGTGTTGCCGTCTGGTTAATAAAATAACGGTCATGTGATACATAAAGAACAGTACCTTTATAATTATTGAGAGCCTGCTCTAATAATTCTTTTGAGACCATATCCAAGTGGTTGGTAGGCTCATCGAGAATTAGGAAATTAGCTTCAGATAACATCAATTTTGCCAGTGAGACTCGTCCACGTTCTCCACCACTGATATCTCGAATTAACTTAAATACATCATCATTGGTAAATAAAAAAGCAGCTAAAGTTGTTCTGACTTTTGTTTCTGTTAAATTTGGGTACGTATCATGTATTTCATCAAAGATTGTTTTATTTAAGTCCAATACTTGATGTTCCTGATCGTAATAACTGATTTTCACATTACTACCAAGTTTAATTGTGCCTGTATCCTGTGCGAGTTGTTGGGTAATCATTTTCAAAATAGTTGTTTTACCGGTCCCGTTTTGCCCGATAATGGAAACGCGTTCTCCGCGTCGAATATCGAAATTAATGTCATGAAATAGCTGTATGCCATCAAAGCTTTTTGAAAGATCTCTTACGGTAAGCACATCATTTCCACTTGTAATAGAAGGTTCAAAGCTAAGATTCATCATGTTCGTTTCGGTGATTGGTTTGTCAATGCGTTCCATTTTTTGTAACATTTTTTCGCGGCTTTCTGCTCGTTTAATCGATTTTTCACGATTAAAGGATTTTAGTTTGGAGATGACTTCTTCCTGGTGTTTGATTTCTCGTTGCTGATTATAGTATTGTTTTAAAGCGGCATCCCGAAGGCTCGCTTTTTTAGTGGCATAGTCACTATAATTCCCCTGAAAAACAGTGGCTTTACCAGATTCTATTTCCACAATTTTAGAAACCACACGGTCTAAAAAATATCTATCATGCGCAACAATTACAACAGTACCGTCATAATTTAATAAATAGGTCTCTAACCATGCAATCGAATCTAAATCTAAATGGTTTGTTGGTTCATCCAGCAATATAATATCTGGTTTGGAGAGGAGAAGCTTACCAAGAGAAACTCTGGTTTTTTGTCCTCCCGACAACGAGTTTGTCTGTTTTGAAAAATCTTCTTCCGAAAAACCGAGTCCTTTTAGAACTCCTGTAATTTCACTTCGATAGGCATAGCCATTTTTTTGCTCAAATTCGTGTGTCATAGCGGCATAGCTTTCTAAAAGCTTTTCTAACTTTTCTCCACTTAGATGTGTCATATCCTGTTCTGTTTGTCTGATTTTGTGGTCCAGTTCAATAATGTCCTGCTTCATAGACAGTAATTCATCATAAATTGTATGCTCCGAAGAAAGCGATTGGTGCTGAGCCAAATATCCGACAGAAGTTCCTTTGGCAAAAACAACTTCACCAGAATCAGGAGCAAGTTCGTTCATAATTATCTTAAATAAAGTGGATTTTCCTGCTCCATTTGGTCCGACAATCGCAACCTTTTCCCGCTCATTTATATGAAAAGAAACATCGGAAAGAATTACATCTGTTCCAAATGCTTTTGAAATATTTGCACAAGATAAAATCATAAATATATTCAACCTTTCTGTTTTCTTTATCCGTCATAATTCGTTTCTCATTCTCTAGTATAGTGAAACATATTTGATTATAAGTGGAATGAAAATGAATGTCAAATTTTGTGTAGACCAGGCAAAACAGGTATTTGAAAGATTTTGACAAAAAGTGCAGTCATTGACAAGGATTTCACAATTTTATATAATATTCTTAATCATAAGAAAGCGTTTTCTTTACAGCAGAGAAAATAGTTATAGTTAAAATCTGGAGGTGAAAATGTGGCAGAAAAAGAAATATCAATGGCTGTTATTAAACGATTGCCCAAATATTACAGAAATTTAGGAGAACTATTGGAAAAGCAGGTAGAGCGCATTTCGTCAAAGGAACTAAGTGAGCGGATGCAGGTCACCGCATCACAAATTAGACAGGACTTAAATAATTTTGGTGGTTTCGGACAACAGGGATATGGATATAATGTGGAATATTTGTATACAGAAATCGGAAAAATCTTAGGTCTTACTAGAAAATATCATATGATTGTAATTGGTGCAGGAAATTTAGGACAGGCAATTGCAAATTATACAGATTTTGAAAAATTGGGTTTTGTTTTAGAGCGGATGTTTGATAAGAAAGAATCTTTGATAGGAACAGAAATCAGGGGAATAAAGATTTCAGATGTTTCAGAGTTAGAGTCATATATGAAAAAAAATACGGTGGATATTGCAGCAATTACAATTCCGAAGGAACACGCACCAGAACTTGCAGCATCGCTGGTAAAATGGGGAGCACGTACCATATGGAATTTTGCACCGACTGATTTACATTTACCAGAAGAAGTGAAAGTAGAAAATGTACATCTGGCAGATAGTTTGATGCGGTTATCATACAGTATAAAAGAGGAATAAGGTGGGGACAGAAGAGAAGAAAAGAGGGTGGTAGGATGTTTAAGGGAAAGAAAAAAAACGAAGTAGAGGATATAGAAGAAGAACGCTTTTTGGAACGCTTTCGGGGAGAAGATACACCTATCTTGATTTTAGACGAACGTTGGCTTCGGATTTTTCCGGATAATTATAAAACATCACAGATAAAAAAGTTAGAAAAAGAATTGAGGGAGGCGTTTGTGCATCAGGCAAAACTCAATTCTGACATTGAGAATGCGGAAAAGACAAAAAAACAATTGATGGATCGCATTATTAGGTTTATGAATGCGGCACAAGTAAGTGCAAAAGAAGCAAAAAAGCAGGAAAAAAGTCAGGAATTCATAAAAGACATCAATGTGCAGCTTACGGATTTAGGGGCAGAATACGAAAAGATGCCAGAGACAATAAAAGAATTAAATGAAGAACTTTTGATTGAAAGTCTCCGTGTTTGTTACCGAAGAATGAAGCAGAATAAAGAACAGATGGTAGAGCAAAAAGAATTGATTGCAGAAGCAAAGGCATTGTTAGAGGAAAGAACAAAAGAGAAGGAAAGAATTCAAAAGGAAACAGAGCATATTTTTACATTTATGCATCGTATCTATGGATCAAGAATTATTGAATTGTTTGATGAATTTGACGAAATGGAAGAGGAAGAATAAGATGATTATTGGGATTGGAACCGATATGATAGAAATACAGCGCGTAGTAAAAGCTTGTGAAAAAGAAGCTTTTTTGCTACGCGTTTTTTCTGAAGCAGAGCAAAGATTGATTGAACAGGATAAAAAAAAGGCGGCGGACAATTTTGCGGTAAAAGAAGCGGTTGTAAAAATGTTTGGAACGGGGTTTCGAAAAGTAAAACCAATTGAAATTGAAGTGCTTAGAGATGCATTAGGAAAGCCATATGTACAATTATATGGAAATGCAGAGTGTCTGGCAAAAGAGCAGAAGATTACGCATGTACATGTGAGTATTACGAATACAAAGGAATTTTCTAGTGCATTTGTGATAGGAGAGTGTAGAGATGAAGTATGTAATAAATAGTGAACAGGCAAAAGCAGTAGATACCTATACAATTAATGAAATTGGAATCCCATCACTTGTATTGATGGAGCGAGCTGCGGTTAGTGTTGTGCAGGAAATCGAAAAGAAAATTACGGATACGGATAAAGTGTTGTGTGTTTGTGATGTTGGAAATAATGGTGGAGATGGAATTGCTGTTGCAAGGATATTGCATCAAAAGGGTTATACAGTCTGCTGTCAAATGGTTGGAAATTTAGAAAAAAGCTCAACGGACAATATAAAACAAAGACAGATTGCTGAAAAAATGGGTGTTTCTTTTGTGAACAATCGGAATTTACAAGAATATACTATAATAGTAGATGCAATATTTGGAATTGGTCTTTCAAGAGAGGTTTCTGGCGTATTTGCAGAATGGATTAAGCAGATAAATCAATTACATGCATATGTCTATGCCATAGATTTACCATCAGGAATTCATACAGACACAGGACAGATTATGGGATGTGCAGTGCGTGCAGATACTACAGTAACATTTGGATATAGAAAACTGGGAAGTGTATATTATCCTGGTGCAGAACATGCAGGAATGGTTGTGGTAACAGATATTGGTTTTGCTAAAGAATATGAAAAGTACTTTACGCATTATACTTATGAGAAAGAAGATATTAAAAAATATATGCCTAAAAGAGCAGCATATTCCAACAAAGGAACATTTGGTAAAGTTTTGGTGATTGCAGGAAGCAATAATATGGCTGGAGCCTGTTATTTATCTGCATATGCAGCCTATGAAATGGGAGCAGGATTGGTAAAAGTAATTACGCCAAAGGAGAATAGAACCATTATTCAGCAGCTACTTCCAGAGGCTGTTTTACATACATACGATATAGAGCATATAGAGCGACAAAAGAATGAGTTAATTCAGGATATAAAAGATGCAAGGGCAATTGTAGTAGGACCTGGAATGGGAATCAATGTAGCCTCAGAAAATTTATTAGATTGGGTATTTCATGAAACGGATGTGCCAACGGTGATTGATGCGGATGCGATCCAAATTTTAGCAGGAAGGCAAAAAGAAATACCAAAATTTGATGGAAAGAAATTAAAATGGATGTTGCGGGAAAATATGATAATAACCCCACATTTGAAGGAAATGGCAGATTTGTTGGGAGATAAAAAGCATTTATTGAGTATGCAAAACCAGCAATTAGATATCAGAGAGATTGCCAGTGAAAACGAAAATATTTTAGTGCTAAAAGACGCACGTACTCTTGTGGTACAGAAGGAAAAGTGCTATATTAATTTATCAGGAAACAGTGGAATGGCAACGGCGGGAGCTGGCGATGTATTAACCGGTATTGTGTTAGGCTTACTGGCACAAAAGGTTGAACCATATATGGCGGCTACGCTGGGTGTATATATTCATGGAATCGCAGGTGAAGAGGCAGCGAAAAAAAAGGGAACATATAGTGTAACAGCAAGAGATTTGATTGCCATGTTGCCAAAGGTACTTATGCAACAGGAAGAAATGTAAGCAAAGTGAAACAAAAATTAAAAAGAAAGGAAAAGGCAAACAGGATGTACGGTTTGCACCTTAACAAGTAAGGATAGGGAAAGTGACAATGAAAGAATACTTTAGAGTTCATGCAAATATTTATTTAGATCGGATATGCAATAACATAAAACGTACAAAAGAGATTATTAAAGATGGAACAAAAATTATGGCAATTGTAAAGGCAGATGCGTATGGCCATGGTGCAGTAGCAGTAGCCAAGGCATTGTATCCAATGGTGGAGGCGTATGGTGTTGCTGTTATTGAAGAAGCAATAGAACTTAGAAAAGCGGGAATTGATAAGGATATTTTAATTCTGGGCTATACACCGGAACCTTATGTTGAAGAGTTGTTAGAGTGGGATATTACTGCAACTGTTTACTCCTTGGAAATGGCAAATTGGATTTCTCAAAAAGCAGATGAAAAAGGGAAAAAGGCCAAAATTCATATCAAATTAGATACGGGAATGAGCAGAATTGGTTTTGCGTTGACGAAAGAAAATATACAAATTATAAAGAAAATAGCAGAAATGAAAGGAATAGAAATTACAGGCTGCTTTACACATTTTGCCAGAGCGGATGAGAAGGATTTAAGTTTTACAAAACTACAACTGCAGCGATTTAATGAATATGTAAAACAGATCGAAGAGGCAGGTGTTAAAATCCCATTGAAGCATATTTCTAATAGCGCGGGAATTATGGAAATGCCAGAAGCAAATTTAGATATGGTACGAAGTGGAATTTCAACATATGGTTTATATCCTTCTGCTGATGTGGAAAAAGAACGGTTATATTTGGAACCAGCTATGGAAATTATGGCTTATGTATCGCATGTGAAAGAGTTAGAGGCAGGCGTTGGTATCAGTTATAATAGCACTTTTGTAACAGAAAAAAAGACAAAGGTAGCAACCATTCCTGTAGGATATGGTGATGGGTATCCAAGAGCATTATCTTCTCAAGGATATGTACTTCTTCATGGAAAACGTGCCAAAATTTTAGGTAGAGTCTGTATGGATCAGTTTATGGTGGATGTAACAGAAATACCAGATGTAAAAGTAGGAGATTGTGCAGTTTTAGTTGGAAAAGATGGGGATGCTTCCATTACAGTAGAGGAATTAAGTGCAATGGCATATTCCTTTAATTACGAATTTATTTGTGATGTAGGAAAAAGAATACCTAGAGTCTATATAGCAAATGGGAAAAAGGTAGGAACTTCAGAATGCAGAAATGTTGTATCTATGCAGGAAGGCTAAATTTATACAAAATAGATAGAAGTTGGACTAAGAAGTTATAAATTTTGTAAAAGTTCTAGTGAAAGGAAGAATACCAGAATACTTCAAAAAAAATTGGAAATACTGATTTACAAGAAACAGAGTAATTCAATTTTTAATCTTTTAAATGTGTATAAAAACAAAAGGAAGATAGATGGGAGTAAGTATGGTTATTCGGCGTGGAGATATATTTTATGCGGACTTAAGACCCGTTGTGGGGTCAGAGCAGGGAGGAATACGCCCTGTCTTGATTGTACAAAATAATACAGGAAATAAACACAGTCCTACAGTAATCTGTGCGGCAATCACATCACGCATGAACAAGGCAAAACTGCCAACGCATGTGGAAATTTCTGCAAAGGAAAATGGGATTGCCAGAGATTCTGTTATTTTATTAGAACAGGTAAGAACGATTGACAAAACCAGATTAAAAGAACGGATTTGTCATTTGGACGGTGAAGTATTAAAGGAGATTGACAAAGCATTATTGATTAGTTTATCTTTGCATATAGGTGCGTAAGTTACATAGAGGAAATTCGGGGAAACAAAAGAAGGAGACAGAATTGTGTTTGAGATAAAAAAGTATGCTATCAGTATTATTGCTACAATTATTTTAATTGTAGTGGAATCTATGGTATCTTGTGGTATGGCTGCGTTTTCAAATTTGAGTGTATTGGATATAAAAAAAAGGGCAGAGAATGGAGAGAAAAAGGCCGCTAGGTTATTGTCTGTTATGGTACAAATAGAGCAGTATAAAAGCTTTGTTTCATTACTGATGACAACACTAAATTTGGCAATAGGTTTCATCTATTCAAGAAGGCTTTTATATTGGTCTGCAATAGCGACACGATTTTCTACAGATACGACAAAGGTCATAATTTTAAATAGACTATTCCAATTTGTAGGAATGTTTCTTCTGGTATACTTAGTTTTCTTAGTGGGAAATGCGATTCCAGGCAGGGCAGCCTTAAAAAAATCAGAAGACAAAGCATATCGTTTTTCAGGATTACTTCTTGCTATGATGAAAGTCTTTCGTGTGTTTGTTCTTTTTATAGAAAAAACAGTATATATATTATTTTATATTACTGGGCGAAAGTGGTCAGAATATCAGGATAGCGTAACGGAGGAGGAAATCCGTTTTATTGTAAATGAAGGACTAGAACAAGGGGTACTGGAGAATACAGAAGTTGAAATGATTTCCAATATTATGGAAATGGACGAAAAAGAAGTTCGCGATGTGATGACGCGAAGAACCCAAATCCAAGCTTTAGATGGAAATATTACAATAGAAGAGACAATACAGTTTATGCTTGAAGAGTCGTATTCTCGTTTCCCAGTATATGAAGGTGATATAGATAACATAATAGGAATTGTATTCTGGAAGGATATTACAAAATACTATATTCAAAAAAAGGATATCCATGCACCTATAAAAAAATTAGCGAAGAAAGCATATCTGGTTCCAGACACACAGAAGGTCAATGTACTATTTCAGGAAATGCAGATAAAAAAGATTAGTATGGCGATTGCGATTGATGAATATGGTCAGACTGTCGGTATTGTTGCAATGGAAGATATATTGGAAGAAATTGTGGGAAATATTTATGATGAGTTTGATGCGGATGAAAGAATGATTATCAAACAAAGAGAAGGCCGATATTTCATGCGAGGATTAGCTAGTTTGGAAGATGTTGCGAAAGAGTTGAACTTACATATGGACAAGGAATTAGAGGATTATGATACACTAAATGGTTTTCTGATTTCTCAGATAGGACATATCCCAAACGAAAAGGAAAAAGTAAATATTATTTATCAGGGATACGAATTTCGTGTGGTAGATATAAAAGACCGAATGATACGGTTTGTTCGTGTTCATAAAGAAGAAAAGGAAAAGGTCATGCCTTAAGGCATGACCTTTTCCTGGAAATTTAATTTCCAAAGCGTATAATAGGGTGGGAGTAGAAAGTGTATAAAACACTATCTATGTTTATTACTATAGTACAAAAATGTGGTCAAAGTGTGTTCTTTCTGTGAAAAGAAAATTCATAAAGATAGATAAATAAGTTTAGAACTGTATATAGCAAAAAAGCAGAACTGCATAAATATGCAATCTGCTTTTCTACATCATTTATAAACTTGGAAGGAGAAGAATGAAAAAACATTTTAAACCCACTAAGAGTTTAGCAAGTTTTCATTACTTATGTATTTATTATAGGCAAGAAATGTGTGCCTGATATGTCGGAAATGAAAAAAAATTGTGAACACTCGTTCATAATTGGAAAAAATATGCAAACTTCTATAATAAAGAAGCATTCGAAATGTTTCAAACAAGGGGATTTATTAAATTTCCGATAGTTTTTTACAATTTACTATAAAAAAGTTTAAATGCAGATGGGAAAGTGAATATGAAAATAACAATTTTGTGTGTAGGAAAAATAAAAGAAAAATATTTTAGAGATGGAATTGAGGAGTACAAAAAAAGATTATCAAAATACTGTAAGTTAGAAATTATTGAGGTGGCAGATGAAAAGACACCGGATAATGCCAGTGAAGTAGAAGAAAACTTGATAAAAGAAAAAGAAGCTGCACGAATGGAGAAATATATAAAAAAGGATGCATATACAATAGCATTAGCAATTGATGGAAAAATGCTCGATTCGGTTGAATTGTCAAAGAAAATAGACGTACTGGGAGTAAGAGGAAAAAGTCAGATTATTTTTATCATAGGAGGTTCATTAGGAATTTCAGATAAAATTTTAAAAGAGGTTGACTATAAACTTAGTTTTTCCAAAATGACTTTTCCACATCAGCTTATGCGATTAATATTATTGGAGCAGATATATCGTTCCTATAGAATAAGTAAAAATGAACCATATCACAAATAGTATAAAAGAAGGAGAAATATGAAAGAAATTGCACATATAGAGACAGATTTTGTAGAAAAATTTGGAGTTCCAAGGCAGAGTGGATTAATTGAAGAAGTAAAGGGAAAAATAATATTTGAGCCAGAATTTCGTACTTATGATGCATTTAAAGGATTAGAAGAATATTCACATATATGGTTATTGTGGAAGTTTTCAAAGGTAAAAAAGAAAAACTGGTCAGCAACTGTAAAACCACCGAGATTAGGAGGAAATCAAAGAATGGGTGTTTTTGCAACCCGTTCGCCATTTCGCCCCAATCCTATAGGCTTATCCTGTGTAAAATTAGATAAAGTAGAAAGAAATGATCGATTAGGAACTATATTACATGTAAGTGGAGCTGATTTAGTATCAGGGACTCCTATTTATGACATAAAACCATATTTAGCATATACAGATAGTCACCCTGAGGCAAAATGTGGATTTTCGGATGCGGTAAAGGATCATAAACTGGAAGTAGAAGTGGTAGGTGATATAGGGAAACAAGTCTCAGAAGAAGAGCTGCTTTGTATAAAGAAAATTATAGAGCAGGATCCACGGCCTTCCTATATTGAAGACGAGAATAGAGTTTATGGAATATCCTATGCAAATTATAATATCAAATTTAAAGTAAGGCAGAATACAGCGAGTATTATAGAAATAGAACAGCTTAAAAAGTGAAAATTTTAGGAAAGCAGGGAAAGAAAAGATAGGAAGAAAAGGGGAAAATACAAGGAAAAACACAAAAAAAGAAAAAAATTAAAAAAAAATAAAAAAAAGTGTTGACTTTTGAAAATCAGGGTGATATACTAAACAAGTCGCTTGGGGGTGACAGAAAATAAGAAACACCTCAAAGCCTTACAGAATAAGGATTACAGCGATTAGGACATTGACAATTAAACAGTGAAACAACCTTGAAAATTCAAAAGAATTTCATGGGACATCAAAGATGTTCACGAACAAAAACCTTTAACAGTAAAGGATAAAAAGCTAGCAAGTTTCTAGCAAGGACAAATTTTAATTTGAGAGTTTGATCCTGGCTCAGGATGAACGCTGGCGGCGTGCTTAACACATGCAA
>OGOP01000032.1_pt1 | contig 109527 bp, 85 predicted proteins | sample 1552591 | NCBI WGS metagenome assembly OGOP01 (sample SAMEA2580120, study PRJEB22360) | human gut metagenome | biome: human gut; feature: human-associated habitat; material: faeces | place: Denmark | collected 2008/2010 | reverse complement strand
TGAAATCGGGGACAAAAGGAGTTGCCACGTCTGATTATGGCAGAAATCTAATGTGTGAAATGATGCTGGTCTATGATGGTGACCAAAAGCGTTATGCGAAAATTGCCGGACATGGCTTTCGTATTTTGGCAGAGGCAATGGAAAAGAATCTGCCGTATGAGCTTAAATGTCCAGGCTTGTTAATATGCGGTACACAGGATCATGCTGGTTCGTGCATACGGTATAACAAAGCATGGCATCGAAACACGAAAATTCCTTTGATATGGATTGAAGATGCTGGACATAATTCTAATACAGACAAACCCGAACAGATAAATAGTTTGATAGAAGAATTTGTTGCAAAGATTTAATAACAGACAACATGGGAGTTGTAGAGCTGACAAACTCTGTTGTTGTCAAGCAAAATTGTAACACCTTTTGATAGTTTCTCCTATGCAGCGTAACGAGCTGCATGAGGAGTAAGCCCACCATTATGTGTATGTGGTCTTTTGTGATTATATTTTCCATAAATGATATCTTAACAATCCTTTGTTGCACGGAAGCTTTAGTTTTTCTATATCCTTCCTTTCGTTTCTTTAAATAATTGTAATAAGCATTTGGACAGATATGAAGCCTTCTGAGAAGCCATCTGACACCAAATTCTGGAGAGTGTTTTTGGATAAACTGGTATTGCGCTAATCGATTTCCTTCGCAAAGAATGCCGCTGCTTTTTCTAGGTGCCCTTGGGGTATTAGGAATTCTATTTCTTTTTTAGCTTCCTCTAATTCTTTACGTAATCGAAGATTTTTGTTTGACTTTTTTGAAAAAGAGAAATATAATAATTTATTGAACGAGTAGCAAACTAGCGTAAATCCAGTTTTGCTGCTCGTTTTTCTATTATAGAGTGGATAATGTCATAAAAAAGTGTGTAGCTTATCAGCGTAAATCCAGCTTATAAGTTATGCACTTTTTTGCTTTATAGGAAAACGCATTCTATAGAGTAAAAACGCTTTGCAGGCTGTGGATTTGTCCACTTTGTTTAGCAGAAAAAAGGAGGATTTAGTTAAGATGGAAGAAAGTAACAAGATGAAGGAAATGCCAGTGAATAAGCTCATGGTACAGATGGGAATACCGATGATCTTATCTATGGCATTGCAGGCAGTGTACAATATTGTGGACAGTGCCTTTGTTGGAAACATGAGAGAGGGAAGTGAATCTGCATTAAATGCACTTACACTGGTATTTCCGGTTCAGATGCTCATGGTAGCAGTCGGAATTGGAACAGGTGTGGGAACTAATGCACTTCTTGCAAGAACACTCGGACAGGAAAATCATAAAAAAGCTGCGAAGGTAGCTGGAAACAGTCTGTTCTTGGGCGTGATTATTTATGCGGTATGTTTGTTGTTTGGAGTATTTGGAGTAAAGACATACATTTCATCACAGACAGTTGATCCACAGGTTATTTCAATGGGAACGAATTATTTACGAATATGCTGCATCATTTCCTTTGGAATTATTTTCTTTTCCCTATTTGAAAAACTATTGCAGGCTACGGGACGTTCCCTTTATTCTACAATCGGTCAGGTTGTAGGAGCAGTGGTAAATATTATTCTTGACCCGATTATGATTTATGGTATCGGACCTGTTCCTAAAATGGGGGTAGAGGGTGCTGCATATGCAACCGTAATCGGGCAGGTGGCATCAGCAGCGTTGCTGTTTGTTTTCCATGTGAAATTAAATAAGGAATTTGAACATGATGTAAAATACATGAAACCAGATGGCGGCATTATCAAGGAAATATATTCGATTGGACTTCCTGCAATTATTGCACAGGCACTGATGTCTGTCATGGTTTATGTGATGAATCTAATTTTGAAATTCAGTCCTTCCGCACAGACTGCATATGGATTGTTTTATAAAGTGCAGCAGTTTGTATTGTTCCTTGCCTTTGGACTTAGAGATGCCATCACACCGATCATTGCTTTTGCCTACGGTATGCACAGCAAAAAGAGGATTAAGGATGGAATCAAATACGGATTGATCTATACGATTGTACTTATGATTGTTGGTGTGGCAATTACAGAAATTTTCCCGGGTGCTTTTGCAGCTTTATTTAATGCTGGGCAGTCCAGAGAATATTTTATCGGAGCAATGAGAATTATTTCTATCAGCTTTATTTTTGCAGGAATCAATGTGGCATATCAGGGAATTTATCAGGCATTGGACGGTGGCATGGAATCGCTTGTGATTTCATTGCTCAGACAGCTAATAGTCATATTACCGCTGGCGGGCATTTTTTCCGTTTTTGTTAGAAACGGACAGATGGGAGTTTCGTTGATCTGGTGGGCATTTCCAATAACAGAGATTATTGCGTGTCTTGTGGGATATGTATTTTTAAAGAAAATAAAAAAGAACAAAGTGGAAAGTTTAAGTTAAGGAGGAAGCGGTTATGACAAAGAGAATCATTACGATCAGCAGAGAATTTGGAAGTGGTGGTCGATTTATTGGTGAAGAAGTGGCAAAGAAAAATAATTATGGAATGCAGTAAATAACTAGAAACGAAAATTTTATTTCTACAACTTTTGCAGTGAAGATAGTCAAGAAAAAAATGTGAATTGTTAAATTTAGCTTCTATAGTAAAAATGACTATATATACAAGATAAAATATTGTAAAAAATGCCCTTTGCATTTAATGCCTACGGTTTGCTAAAATAATCTTTGCGCAAAAGGAAACGATATTTACGGAGATATGACACAAAAGTGCATATCTCTTTTTTTGTGCATTTTTAGCAAATATAAGGAGGCAGGCAATGAAAAAAGTAATTACGATCAGTAGGCAATATGCCAGTGGCGGAAGAACAATTGGAAAAATGGTAGCCCAGGAATTGGGAATACCATTATATGATACGGAAATTATTAAGGATACCATGAAGAAAACAGGGCTTTCAGAAGAAATGGTGGAGGCAGCGGAACAGAGAGTTACAAATAGCTTCCTGTTTAATCTGGCAATGGGGGTAGATGATGCACACAATCATATGAAGCAAATTGAAAAAGCAGAACATGAGATTATACAGGGATATGTTGAAAAGGGTGCTTGCGTAATTGTAGGAAGATCGGCTAACTTTGTATTAGAAAAAGCTGATTCTTTGAATGTTTTCGTATTTTCGAATATAAAACAGAGAATAGCATATGCGCTAAGTCATTATGATGTAGACGAAAAACAGGCAAAGTTAATGATTGAAAAAACAGACCGTGAGAGAAAAATACATGCGATGAGTTTTTATAGCAAAGAGTGGGGAAATAAAAGTAATTATGATCTTCTTTTAAATTCAGGAGAACTTGGAATTGAAAAATGTGTAAAATTAATTGTAGATGCAGTGAAATAAACAGGATGGTGAAAGAATGAATAATAAAATAAAAGTACCAGCAAAGCTTGCGTTGTCTGTAGTGGCGGCATGCCTAGTATCATTTTGTGGTTTACTTACAGAAACCGCAGTAAACATTGCATTTCCGGCAGTAATGAGTACATTTGGTGTATCAACGGAGATGGTTCAGTGGCTTACAACAGGAAATTTACTGATTGTGGCAATGATTACCCCATTGTCGGCTTTCTTACAGAAACGTTTCAAATTGAAGCAGTTATTTATATTTGGAACTATGTGTTTTGTTGTAGGAACGGTAGTAGCAATTTTTTCTCCCAATTTTGTCTTTTTGTTGCTGGCAAGATTGATTCAGGGAATTGGAACCGGAGTTGGTGTACCAATTGCATTCTGTATTATTCTGGAACAGATTCCATTTGAAAAGGTAGGAACTTATATGGGATATGGGGCACTGGTATCGGCAGCAGCTCCGGCTTTAGGACCAACATATGGAGGTATTGTAAACCAGACTTTAGGTTGGAGATACATTTTTGTAATCTTAATACCAGTATTAATTTTTACATTGATTTTGGGAATTGCAACGATAGAAGAAAAGCATGAACCAGAGAAAGTGCCGGTAGATATTTTGGGAATTATCTTTATCATGCTGACATTTTTAGGACTTGTATATGGATTTGCCAATATAGGGGCTTTTCAGAAGAACCCAGTCTTGGAAATTGTAGCATTTGTAATAGGAGTTGTGGCATTAGGATTGTTTATTAATCATTGTAGAAGATGTGAGAATCCATTGATTGATATTAATATTTTTAAGAATATTCCGTTTGTTTGCCATTTGGTAGCTTTTTTCTTGATTAATGCGATCATGCTTGGAACAAGTTTCCTTTTACCAAATTATTTGCAAGTGGCACTTTTATGTGAATCTATGATTGCAGGATTCATGTTGCTTCCGGGAGCAGGATTAAATGCTCTTATGGGACCATTCAGTGGTGCTGCATTGGATAAGATTGGGGCAAAACTTCCAATTTTGATTGGAACGGGGCTTATGACAATAGGTATTATTTTATTTGCTGTATTTGGAATGCAGTTGAATACGGGAATGGTGATTGGATTCTATATTATTTTCGGAATTGGATGTGGAATTGCATTTGGAAATACAATGACAATTGGAAATTTAAGACTTCCGGTTCAGCAGAAAGCATATGGAAATACCTGTTTTAATACATTGATGCAGTTTGCAGGTGCAGTGGGAACCAGTGTATGTGCGGCTTTCGTATCTGCCTCACAGATGCAGAATAATGCTTTAAGTTATGAAGTGAAGACTGCGACAGGTTCTACACATGGTTTTATATTTCTACTAATACTAGCTGTTGTATGTTTTATCCTTCAGGTTATTGGATTTAAAAAATATGAAAAATCGGAAGAACAGTGTTAGTGTATAATTTTTATTGGCAAAAATAAAGAGAAGTGAACGAATCCACTTCCCAATCATATAGTTTTTCTTTATGATGTTAATTGTGCCAGAAAACACGCAAATGGGACCAAAGAAATCCCCGTTCTGTTTGAAAAAATGGACAGCGTAATAGCTGCCCATTTTTCTTTAATCATAATAGCGAAGTGTACAGGAAAATATCCCTGTTTTTCAACTCACCTGTTGTATAATTCATTCTGTATTGCTCTTTTATGGTAATGTATTACCGGCAGATAAATAAATTTCATACCATTCTTTTTTGGTAAGGGTAAATTCTGTTGCTTTTGCTGCTTCTATGACTCTTTCTTTTTGGGTTGTGCCGATAACTGCCTGTGTCCTTCCAGGATATCTAAGAATCCATGCAAGAGCAACGGCCATACTTGTCACTCCTTTTTCCTGTGCAATACGTTCCAGGGCTTTATTTAGATTTGGGTATTTTTCTGAACCTAAGAATACACCTTCAAAATATCCATACTGTAAAGCAGACCATGCCTGGATCACAATATCATTTGCATGACAATATTCAAAAAGCCCTCCATCACGCATTACCGCTGCATCATCCTCCATATTTACGTGAAAACCGGCATTCAGGGATGGAGTAAACGCACATGAAAACTGTACCTGATTCGTTGCAATCGGAAATGGCACAAATTTGCGGATCATATCCATCATTACCGGATTCATGTTGCTGACACCAAAATTCCTTACTTTACCTGTATCATAGAGCGTTTGAAATGCTTCTGCAATTTCTTCCGGGTCCATAAGGGCATCTGGTCTGTGTAACAGCAGACAGTCCAAATGGTCTGTCTGCAATCTTTTAAGGCTGCCATCTACTGCTTCAAGAATATGCTCTTTAGAAAAATCAAACCATGTAAAGTCAGGATCATTTCGGATTCCACATTTTGACTGTAGAAATACGTTCTCTCGAAGTCCCTGATTTTCTGCAAATACGTTTCCTAAAACAGATTCTGCTTCTCCGTTTCCATAACAGTCTGCAGTATCAAGAAAATTAATGCCCTGTTCCAGTCCTGTTTTTATCAGTGTTGCTACATCATCGGATTTCATATCATTAATCCGCATCAGTCCCATCACAATTTCAGAAACTTTGTCTTTTCCAAATTCAATCATCCGCATTTTATATCCTCCTATTTAAAGTCATAATTTTATGTTATAATAACATATCTGAACTTCTGAAACAAGCTGTCTGGTCGGTACAGAGCGGAAAAACTTGGATTTATCAATAATTCTGAAACATGGCTACTACAACGGATGCATCACTTGTGGAGGGAGTGCAGTACTTATAATTTAAATGATGAAAAAGAAGCTAGATGGAAATGGAGAGTGATAAAATGAATCGTATGGAGTTAGAACAATTTATTCAAGATAATTACAATACGGAACCAGATTATCCATGGATAAAATTTCCGAATGATGCGGTTTGTCGACACCGTAACAATAAAAAATGGTTTGCACTTATTATGCGTGTATCGAAAACTAAGTTGGGTTTACAAGAGGAGGAACTTTTAGATATAGTGAATTTCAAATGTGATCCCGTATTAATTGGTTCGCTGCTTGGTGAGAAGGGTTTCTTCCCTGCCTATCATATGAGTAAAACAAACTGGATTACGGTTGCTTTAGATGGAAGTGCGACAGATGATAAAATAAAAATGCTCTTAGATATGAGTTATGATGCAACTGCATCTAGATTATGAAAAAATAGTATTGGGAATGGATTTTACATGGATGATTATGTGTATTGTTTGGATTTTTCAATGCATATTTTTAAAAATGGAAATTGACCGAGCTGAAAGCGAGGAATGCTTCTTGGTCAGAAGGTAAGAAGACGAAAATTAGAAAAAGTTTAACAAATCGTAGTTTGTAAGGATGGAGAAATCTAGTTTACCTAAATGTTACTTCACCAAGATGGTAGTTTTTACATTGAACTTATAAAATTAATTCAACTAATTATAAACATTTGGAGGTGGAGTAAGAGTGAGAAATCCTAATACTTGCAGATATATTATGTTTGCTCTAGTTATTATAGGTTTAATGATTGTTGGAATATCTGGGGTGCTTTATGGTGTAGACCCCATACATCCGCTTTTTGTGGTAGGCTCACTTATTTCTTTAGGTGCGATAATTTTCGGAATTGTCTCAGTTCGTTGTCCATTTTGTCATAGGCAGCTACATTTAAAAGGAATACAACCAGACGAGTATTGCCCTCATTGTGGGGAAAAAATAGAATAATGTCGCAGTTATTATTCAATCTAAAAATTCCAATTTATCAAGCTGATTGTATTCTAAAAAAAGCTTTTATAAAATATAGCTGTTCACTATTCAAACTTGTTTAAGTAATGTGTTATAAATAAGTTTTGAGTGATTGAGAGGTGGCAGATGAAGGATGTAACTGTTGCAATTACATTTGCTATTTGTTAAGATGGAATCTGAAAAGAGGTGTAAAAGATGCAGATTTCAAGCAGATTTACAATGGCAATTCATATGTTTGTATGTATAGATACATTTTCAGATCAGAAAATGACAAGTGATTTTATGGCGGCCAGCATTGGTACTAACCCAGTTATTGTACGAAAGTTATTGCAGCAGTTAAAAGCAGCGGGGTTAATTGAGGTAGCCAGAGGTACAGGTGGTGTTACGATTACAAAGCCGCTTGACCAGATTACTTTTTTGGATATTTATAGGGCAGTAGAGTGTACTCCGGATGAATCGTTATTCCATTTTCATGAGAATCCGAACCAGAAATGTCCAGTAGGAAAGAATATACATCATATTTTGGACAACAGATTATTTGAGGTACAGAAAGCAATGGAAGAAAAGCTATCTCAGATGACGTTGGCAGATGTAAAAGAAGATATTGCTTTATGCATAGAAAAAGAGCAGTAAACAGGGGCTTCAGATTATGAATCTGAAGCCTTTTTTCTTTTATGAAGAAATGCGTCATATAGAGCAAAATAGATGTAGCAAGAAAAGTTACAAAACCTTGATGTAACTATTGACATTACAACAAGAAGGTGGTATAGTTCTAAAAGCAAGATGTAATAAAAGTGGTTACAACGAATTGAGGAGGTATTTTATCTTGAGAATCCTCACGGTGTGATTGCTGATTTCTCTGGAAATCCACCGTATGAATTTTAATTTCCAATCATCAATAGGAGAATTAAAAACTCTAGGGAACGATGTAATTCCTGACTGGCAGTACAGTCTGTGAGCAAAAGAAATGCTGATATAGTAGATTTCACAACCCACGGTAATAGTCCAGATAAGAGAAGATCGGATAAACAACTCCCACAGGAAATCTTGTCCTGTGGGCTAGTTTAAATTTAAGCATATCTCATAATAGATGATTACAAAGATAACATATATAATTATACTAATATGTACTCTCGGAATCTCCCTTGCACCCACTTTTGCGACTGTTTTTCCGCCAGCTATACACAAATTTAATCAACGTACGCTCCACGTACGCCTCATAAATTTGTGCATATCTGACAAAAAAACATTTTGCAAAATCAGGCACAAAGAGACTCCAAGAGTACATTAATATAGAAAGGGGTGGATGTGAAATGACAAAGATGGAGTATCTTAGACTTTTGGTGGATGAAATACATTCAACCACAGTTGCAACAATAGGTTTAGACGGACATCCGCAGACAAGAATTATAGATATGATGTATTATGATGGGGATGGTGTGTATTTTCTTACGGCTAAGGGAAAAGCATTTTACGACCAGCTCATGGAACAGCAGTATGTGGCGATCTCAGCTACCAAAGACAAAATAGCGATATCCCTTCGGGGAAAAGTGAAAAATATCGGGAAAAGAAATATGGACATTATGTTTGAGAAAAATCCATATATGAAAGAAATCTATTCAGGAGATACAAAAGATGCAATTGAGGTATTTCTGTTGTATGAAGCACAGGGGGAATACTTTGATATCAGTAATCCCTCAAATATTGTCAGAGACACGATAACTATCGGGGAAGCAGAGGTTGTACAGACAGGCTATATTGTTGGAAAGGGCTGCATTGGATGTAAGTTGTGTTATTCTGTATGTCCACAAAAGAGTATTGATATATCTTCGGTTCCGGTTGTGATCAATCAGAATCATTGTCTGCATTGTGGAAGATGTGCGGAGATTTGTCCAAAGCAATGCATTGAAAAAAGATATTCTTAAGAAATCATTAAGGTTTTGGTTCATAAATATTAAGATTTTGACTTTATAATAGATTTTGTTTAGAAAAGCAAATCGCTACAGTTCACAAAACTGTGAAAAGTAGCAGCGAAGGAGAAATCGATTATGGCAGAAAAAATACAAAAAAGAAACAGTAAGCGCAAAAGAAAAAATAGAATACGTTTCGTATTCTTGCTTTTATGTGGTAGTTATATCCTATGTTCCATACTACATTTACAGCCGTTTGCCCATGGAAATGTACTTTTCAAAAAATTGTTTCAAACAAATTATACAGCAAAATATGAAATTGGCACACCAAGAGTGATAGATGAGTCTGATATTTCGGATTGCTTATATACGTTATCGAAAACGTATCCGGAATTTAAAAGTATTTATGAAAATCAGGACGCCTATCCAAAAAAACTTTTATCTGCTTTATGCAATAATCCGGAAATGATTGACTTTGTAAAGGAATATCCAAAACACAAGGGAAAAAACACTTCTAATGCTACCTTGCATTCTTCAGATTGGAATGCGGACGGTTATCCATTACTTTTTCAATGGGACACTCGTTGGGGGTATCATTCTTTTGGTGATAATAACATTAGACTGTCCGGATGTGCCCCAACTTGTCTCTCTATGGTAATTATTGGACTTACAAAGGATAAATCGGCCACACCTGAAAAGGTAGCGGATTATATTACAAACAATGGATACTATTTAAAAGGCACTGGTACTTCTTGGAGCGTTATGTCGGATGGTGTAGCAGATTTTCATATAACGGGGAAGGAAATTTCTTTGGATGAAACAGTTATTGCCAATATATTAGAGAAGAAACAGCCAATTATCTGTAGTCTGCGTCCTGGTGATTTTACTACGACTGGTCATTTTATTGTGTTAACTGCATACAAGGACGGGAAATTACAGGTTCACGATCCAAATAGCCCTTATCGTAGTTCAAAACTCTGGGATTACAGTCAGTTGCAAAGTCAAATTAAAAATTTATGGGCGTTTTCTAAATAGCAATTTCGAACTTGCACATATAGAATGTCAGAGTGGTTCCTATGGTCAAAAAGCAGGTAGATGCTCCTGAATTGTTAAAAAAAGGAAGCGGTATGTCGATAAATAAGGCGAAGGTACATGTTGTTTTACAGGAAAGCAGGTACCAAAAAATAAGTAAAAAAGCCACTCGGACCTTTCTGGAGAGTGGCGCAATCGTGACTGACAGAGCGATTGCAGAAAGGGGATAGTATGGAAATTACTACGAAAACAGTGGGAAACTATTATGCGTATCACAAGTTTGATACAGGGAAAAAGTCACAGGATACAGTTACTTTTTCGTTAGGAGTTGGCGAGGAAGCAAATGCTGAATCCAATGTGTCAGACAAGGCGGATACCACATCTGCCACAGCAAAAGAGTTATACCAGCAATATACCGATGGAGAGACTACAAGAGTTGTAAACCGCTTTCGAAAGTGTCTGGAAGAGAGGATTGCAGAGCATACGCTTAACTCAAAAAACATCAAAAAAGAGGATGACTGGCGGGAGATGGACAATGATGAGTGGGATAAGCTGCTGGAACATATTGACAAGTATATTGATGTGTTTAAAGAGGAACTGGAACAGATGGAAGAGGAGCAGAAAAAGGCGGTGATGGAGGCTGTTGCATCTGCTCCGGCAGACAGGAGAGCCGTGGCAATTTCGGACGCGTTGCAGAATGTCATTGCAAAAGGTAGCGCAAAGGCAGGATCGGGAGAAAATGCCAGTTCTTTGGAAAAATTAAGTTGGACCCATGAAATGAAGACCGACGACCAGGTAATCTTGGCAACTGCAAAGATGGCAAACAAAAGGGCAGCGGATTTCGTTTCAAAGGCAGAGGAAATGACGCAAACAAACGATAGGATAAGTGGCACCAGTGAAACAGTGAATGATAAAAAGTATGAGGATAGAGAGGATGCGGAAGAAGGAAAGCAGATGTAAGGGAGTTTTTGATGAAAATGAGAAGAAAAGATAGGGAAAAGCATTAGATGTTTGAGCCGTGTGGTATGCAAATTGTTCCCCTTGCGTAGCAATTAATTTTTAAATTGTTAGGTGAAATTGTAAAAAAGATGGTTGACAAATGAAATCAAAAGGACTATCTTATAGTTAATTCAATAGTCAAATGCGAAGAACAGGAAATGACTTTTTTATAACACCGTTTACAGAGAGTCGTACTAGATGAGAAACGACAACAAGGAATGAAAAAGCCCTCACCTGCGAGCTGTTTTTATGAAAGATGGGCCAGAAGGTTTGTTTAGTAGTGAAAACCGGAAACCTACGTTAATGGGACACATCTTCTGATGGAAAGTCAGGTGATGGTAGAGAGGTCAATAGTTTTTGGCAAGCAAAGTGGTAACGCGGAAGTGATAGCTTTCGTCTTTGCACAGAACTTCAAGAGAAAGAATTCTTGAGAAGTGCGTGCAGGGACGGAAGCTTTTTTTGTAAAAGGACAGGAGAACCCGTTGCTGTTCGACAGAGTGTACGCTTGCATGCGGTGTCGCTTTTGTAGGAGCAAGCAGCGAAGTGAATTGCAAATATCCGCTTGACTCTTAAGATGTGTATAGATAGGTAAAAAGGTAAGTTTAGATTGGGCTTTAAAACGCATAGCATTTTCTGAGAAGGATTTGACTGGAAAAAAGAAAGAGGGAACTTGTATGAACACACTTGTTATTGTATTAATTGCAGCAGTTGTATTAGTAGCAGCTTATACCTTTTATGGACGTTGGCTGGCAAACAAATGGGGCATTGACCCAAAGGTAAAGACACCGGCAGTGAAGCATGAAGATGGAAAGGACTATGTGCCAACCAATGGATGGACGGTTTTTTGTCACCAGTTTTCTTCTATTGCAGGTGCAGGACCAGTCACGGGTGCAATTCAGGCAGCAGCCTTTGGATGGCTTCCGGTTCTTTTATGGGTTTTAATCGGAGGCGTATTCTTTGGTGCAGTAACAGACTTTGGTGCCTTGTATGCTTCCGTTAAAAACGAAGGAAAGTCTATGGGTATGTTGATTGAAAAGTATATTGGTAAGTTTGGACGAAAGATTTTCCTTTTATTCTGCTGGCTCTTTACTTTGCTTGTCATTGCAGCTTTTGCAGATATGGTAGCGGGAACGTTTAATGCCTACGAAGTAGCGGACAATGCCACAAAGTTATCCCAAGCTGCAAAAACAAATGGAGCCGCAGGAATGGTTTCTATTATGTTTATGGTATTTGCCGTAATTTTTGGATTGGCAAAAAAGAAATTCAATTTTAGTGGTTGGAAGGAAGTTGTATTTGGATTGTTATGCATTGTTGCTTCCTTTGCAATCGGAATGAATTGCCCATTGATTTTTACAAAAGATACTTGGAGTTACATTACATTTGTCTATATTTTCTTTGCAGCGGTACTTCCTATGTGGCTGTTAAAGCAACCAAGAGATTATATGACAACGTTTATGTTTATCGGAATGATTGCCGGTGCAGTAATCGGTTTGTTTGTGGCACATCCAACCATGAATTTACCAGTATTTACAGGTTTTAGTAATGATACATTAGGAACCTTATTCCCAATTTTGTTTGTAACAGTTGCCTGTGGTGCAGTATCAGGCTTCCATAGTTTGGTTTCTTCCGGAACCTCTTCCAAAACGGTAGAAAACGAAAAAGATATGCTAAAAGTTGGTTATGGTGCAATGGTTCTGGAAAGTCTTTTAGCTGTCATTGCTCTTTGTGTGGCTGGTGCAGCCGCTGCTTCGGATGGTACGGCAGCAGTTGGAACCCCATTCCAGATATTCAGTCGTGGTGTAGCAGGATTTTTTGAAATGTTTGGTGTACCTGTTTATGTAGCAACGGTATTTATGACGATGTGTGTATCTGCATTGGCATTGACTAGTTTAGATGCGGTTGCACGTATTGGTCGTATGAGTTTTCAGGAATTATTCAGCGTAGATGATATGGAACATGCTGCTCCTTGGAGAAAATTGTTCTGTAATACTTATTTTTCAACTATCGTAACGTTACTTTGTGGTTATGTATTAACGAAAATCGGATATGCTAATATCTGGCCACTATTTGGTTCTGCGAACCAGTTGTTGAGTGCGTTGGTATTGCTTACCCTTTGTGTATTCTTAAAGGTAACAGGACGTAGCAATAAGATGTTGTTCCCACCATTGATTATTATGCTTTGTGTTACCTTCACCGCATTGGTACAAAGAACCATTGCCATGGTAAAAGCAATTCAAAGTGCAGTGACAGTTGCCATTCCAGCAGGTAAGGCTACTTGGGGTGCAGTATTTATTGCTAACGGTTTGCAGTTGATTATTGCAATTCTCTTAATTGCACTTGGCTTGATCATTGTAATAAACTCTACGAAGAGTTATGCAAAGAGCCAGAAAAATTCAGAAGCAACAGCATAAGTGTAGTTTTTCAAATCCCCTGTATGACAAAATTTGTTGTGCAGGGGATGTTTTTTTGTTTTTACATGGATATTCTGGCACTTTATGAATGCCCCGCCTGAACTGTTACATTTGGCACGAAACATGGACAAGAAAAAATTGTAAAAAAATGGCCTCTATGCTAAAATAGAAGAAAACAGATTGGGGGGATTTGTATGGTAAAAAAAGAGAGACGAAAGGGACGAATCGGTCTTAGACGAAAGATACTTTTTATTATGGTACCAGTAATCATACTTTCCTACGTGATGGTGTGTTTGTTTACTTATCTGAATACCAGCAATAAAATGCAGGGGGAACTGGAAAATAAAATATCGTTGACGGCAGATTTGGTTACCGAACAGATTAATGGGGAAATTGAACCGGTAATATGGATTATTGGAAGTGTGAAGGCATCCATTAATCGTTCTTGCAATGGAAAGGAAGAGGTAAGAAAGTATTTGCTTGGCATGGGGGATGCATATTCAGAACTGATTCCAACTGGAATCTATGCCGGACTCACAGATGGAACCTACATTGATAAGATGTGGACACCAGATGCAGATTGGGTAATGAAAGAGAGACCTTGGTATACAGAAGGACTCAAGGCAGATGACGTAACATTTGGAGAAGCCTACATGGACGCGGATAGTGGGGAATATATTATTTCGGTATATACGAACTTTACAGATGCCAGCGGAACCGTAAATGGTGTAATTTCTGCGGACGTTCCTATTAACTCCGTTGCTCAGATTTTAGAGAAGCAGAGCCTATTTGACAGTGGATACATGTATGCCATAGATGCTACATCTGGCATGTTGTTTGGAAATAAGAAAAATAAGGACTATAACGGAAAGAATATAGCGGATATTAACGATAAAAAGCTAAAAAAAGTAGCTCAAATGAAAGAGCAGAAGCAACTAAATAAATTGGTTGTGTATGAGGGAGACTATTTGTATGTAAGTCAGGTAGAAGGCACAAACTTTTTTATCGTTGGGGATATTGAAAAAAATGTGGTCTTACATAAAGAAGTAGACTCGGTTAAATGGACCTCTGTTTTCACATCTTGTGCAGGTGCAGTATGCCAGATCTTATGTATTTGGATCTTATTGTACATTTTCTTAAAACCAATTCAAAAGATAAATGGTGGATTAAAGCAATTAGGCAAATTGGATTTAAGGAATGTTGTCCGTGTAAAGACTTCGGACGAGATGGGCGAGATTGCAGAAAATATCAATGCGTTTACAGGTCGTATGAGCGAGACAATGCGGCAGATTGGAGTTGTTTCTACAGAGATTGACACAAAGGCAGATGAAAATGCAGCCACTGCACAAAATGTAAATGATGCAGCAAAGAGGCAGCAACAGACCATGTCAAATTTGACAGAAACCATAGGACAGTTGTCAGATTCGATTGATACGGTTACCGAAGGTGCAAGTACATTAGCAACCAATGTGTCCAGTACAAAGGATGCCATTGTGATTGTAGATGAAAAGATTAAAGATACTGTGAATAATATTTTAGAGGGACAGAATAATATGGGAAGAATGACCAACAATATGACCCATATTTCTGATGTATCAGAGGAGTTACAAAGTGCCGTAAATAATGTGCGAAACGGTTTGGATGGCATTAATCGTATGGTAAGTGTGATTACGGATATTGCAGAGCAGACAAACCTGTTATCTCTAAATGCATCTATAGAAGCTGCCAGAGCAGGGGAAGCAGGAAAAGGATTTGCAGTCGTAGCCGATGAAATACGAACATTGGCGGAAAACTGTGGAAATTCTGCTGTGGATATTGTCAATACAACAAAAGAAATGGATGGATTGGTGGAGCAGGTTGCAACCGGTGTTGCTGCCAGTACACAGGAGCAGATGGCAAGTTGTCAGGAGGTTCTTTCTAGTAGTCAGGTTGTGTTGGATATGTCTGAATCCGTTGGCAAGCAGGCAATGGCAATGGATGATGCAGGCAAAAAATTGAAAGAGTTATCTGAGAATCTGGAAGAACAAGTTAAGTTATTTACGATTGAATAAAAAATAAGAAACGAAAGTGGGCGGATAGTATGTATGAAATGAAACCGGAATATTACATTGGAATTGATATGATTGATGAGGAACACAAGCAGTTATTCAAGTATGCGGATGAGGCTTACGAGTTACTTCACGATGCGTTTACACCAGATAAATATGATAGAATTCATATGATTTTAGAGAACCTTCGGGAATATACTGTAAAGCATTTTGCTGATGAAGAGGAATACATGGAGTCTATTCATTATAAGAAAATATTTACACAAAAGATTCAGCATCAGGAGTTTATTCAGAAGTTAGACGAGTTTATGGAACATCATAATGATGAGGTGGAAGATCAGGATAAACAGATTTTAAATATTCTGGAATATCTTACGGAATGGTTAGTAAATCATATCTTGCATGTGGATGGACAGATTCCAAAAGAATGATAGATATAGTATGTAAATTATAGTTTAGCCAGGGGCATTCATAAAGTGCCAGAAGATGCAAATATTCCTTTTGGCTGGACACTTCATTCATGTCTGGCTGGACAGTTACAAGTTGTCATTCTATGAAAAATGATAGAGTGGCAACTTTTTTTACTTGTGGGGAACTTTCTTGATAATGTAAAAAAGGGATAGGAGAAATAGAAGATGAAGGAAATAAAGAACAGAAGAAGTATAAGAAAATTTAAAGGTGATGCAGTGCCAAGAGCCTGCATAGAAGAAATGGTAAAAGCGGCCACCCTTGCGCCATCGGCAAAAAATCGACAGCCATGGAAATTTATCGTATATCAGGGAACGGCAAAGGATACGCTTGTGAATGTTATGAAACAGGGCGTGGAAAGAGAAAAAGTAGACCACGAGAGAATGCCGAGCTGGACAGGTGGACTGGCAGATGCAGAAAATACGGTTCGGGTAATGCAGGAAGCACCAGTGCTCATTGCGGTTCTCAATACAAACGGAAAGACTCCATTTTCTGGAATTGCAAACGAGGATAGAATCGTAGAAATTTGTGATTCTCTTTCCATTGGAGCAGCTATCGAAAATATGATTTTGTCTGCAATGGAACAGGGACTAGGAACATTATGGATTGCAAATACTTGTTTTGCCTATGATGAACTGACGGATTACATTGACACAGAGGATCAACTGACGGGAATTGTTGCAGTAGGATATGCCAATGAACAACCAGATCAAAGACCAAGAAAGCGTATGGAGGATGTTCTGGAGTTTCGATAAGAAAGGAAAAAGAAAAATGAGTAAAGTTGTGGTATTGGTTGGCAGTGTGCGGAAGAATGGAAATACAGATTTATTAACACAGGCATTTGTGGAAGGGGCAGAAAAAAAGAATGAGGTAGAAGTAGTGTCGGTGGCAGATTATAAAATCCACCCTTGCATTGGCTGTAATACCTGTTTTGCGAGAGAAGGAAACGAATGCTTTCAAGAGGATGACATGCATAAAGTATATGACTTGCTAAAAAAAGCAGATGTTTTGGTAGTTGCATCACCCGTCTATTTTTACGGAATTAGTGCACAGTTAAAGGCGGTGATTGACAGATTACATACCCCTATGCGAAAGGAATTCTCCATTCAAAAACTTGCGTTACTATTGGTAGGGGCAGCCACATTACCAGAATTATTTGATTCCATTAAAATACAGTATCAACTGGTTCTAAATTTCTTTCATTTGGAAGACGCTGGCATGGTGCTGGTGAGTGGTGTAAAAGAAAAAGGGGAAGTGAAGAATGGAGATGGTTTAAAAAGGGCGTATGAGTTGGGGTTATCGATTGAATAAAGAGGGAAGTATTTTTTTTAGTGTTAATGTTTGTGTATTATGGTGTAAGGCGGTTTAGCAAAATTGTGGATGTGTTGGTTGGAATATGTATTCGTTCCTTTTTTAGTAAGGTTCGACAACGTTGGTTATTTTCATAATTTCTATCTCCTTTTTCAAAGATGGAACAACATAAGAAGTTACATTTGAGTTCCCCTTGTTTATTTGACTTTATAATGAAAATAAAGTTATCTGTACTAAAATGGCTTGAGATTAAGTAATCGGCTTTGATATTGGTATAAAAAGGGTACATGCGAGGCATATATGAATATAGAGTAAAATCGTTATCAAGGGATTCTTTGAGGTGAACCAATGCTTCTAGACGTGGTTTTATCATTTTTTCATATTGCAAAGCAGATTGTATTTGATGTAAGGTGATTTTATTTTCCAAGATACGGTCTGCTATTTTGGCAGAAGTATAATTTGGAAGGGAAATATCTTTCATATATTGAAAACCAGCTAGATGTGGAAAATCTTTAAGAGAAAAAGTTAAGTGGATGGAATAGAGTTGCTTCTCATATCCATAAGTAAATACGTAACAATATTCAGTTAGTTCTTTCCAGATAGAGGCTGACTGTTGTAAGAGATCCATTGTTATCCATCCTTTTAGTAAAAATAAAGAGTCTTGCTAATGCAAGACCCTTATAAAGCGTTTTCCTTCAGTTCCGAAGAACCTATTCGGTTTGAGGTTATCGCATAACCCAAGGGCAGGCTCCACAGTTGGCTGCTTACCGACACAGTCAATTGCTTCAACACCACGATAGCTGATCAACGCCGCTATCCTCTAAGATTATTATACCATAAAAAAGCTTGTAGTCAATAATAACAAAGCTTTTTTAGTACGTTATGAGCGTACTTAGTGTTATTATATGCATAATGATTAAAAATAATGAGGATGTGTTTAGTAAGTTATAATCATTTAGCAGAATTATCAAGATTTCGTGTAAGCATGGGCGGTGTTGTCTTGTTGCTTTTATAAATTAAAGTGGCTGTTGTACGAACGGTTAAAAATCATTAATGCGACAACTAATTTTTTTCTTTATAGGGGATATAAATCCTATAGAGTAAAATGCTCTGTGAACCAGCATACTTTGTCTTGACAATACCAAAAAAACAGGTGTATACTAACTGTACTATCATAAATAGTACAGTTAATACGGAAAGGAGGATATAGATGATTTATATTGATTATAAAGATACACGTCCTATTTATGAACAAATCGTGGAAAAGTTTAAGATTTTAATATTAAATGGAGTGTTAGAAGAGGACAGTAAGATGCCTTCTGTTCGTAGTTTAGCGATGGAATTGGCGATTAATCCGAATACGATTCAAAAGGCATATTCTAAACTAGAAAGTGATGGTTATATTTATTCTGTGAAAGGAAAGGGAAATTTTGTTTCCTATAATGAAAAGATGATGGATGAAAAGAAAAGAGAAATTGAATTAAAATGTAAAGCATTGTTGAAAGAGGCAAAAGAGGTTGGTATCTCTTCGAAAGAAGTAATAGAAATGATGGAAAAGATGAAAGAGGGGAGTGAGTAGAAGATGATAGAAATAAAAAACGTAAGCAAGTCATTTTCGAAAAGAAAAGCAGTGGATCAAGTCAGTTTTACTATTCGTGAGGGAGAAGTATTTGGATTGATTGGTACAAATGGGGCAGGAAAGAGCACCCTGCTTCGTATGATAACAGGAGTATTTGATGCCGATTCAGGAGAAATAATCATTGATGGAAAATCAATAAAAAAGGATGTGAGTGCAAAGGAGTTATTTTTCTTTATTCCAGATGAACCATATTTCTTTGAAAATGCAACACCAAAGGATATGGAGCGATATTACAAAAGCGTTTTTACACAGTTTAATAGTGAGCAGTATTATGATTATTTAGAAAAATTTGAATTAGATAAAAAAAGAAAAATTTCTACTTTTAGTAAGGGAATGAAAAAGCAGATAGCCATTCTTTGTGGAATTTGTGCTGGAACAAAATATTTGTTATGTGATGAAACATTTGATGGTTTAGATCCTTTAATGCGACAGGTGATAAAAACTTTGTTCGCAAAGGAGATGGAGGAACGTGGTTTAACACCGATTATCGCATCTCATAATCTTCGTGAATTAGAGGATATTTGCGATTATGTCGGTTTGTTACATAAAGGTGGAGTATTGTTAGCAAAAGATTTGGAACAGATGAAATGCCAAATCCAAAAAGTTCAATTTGTGTTAAAGGATAAGAATAAAAAAACAAGTTGGGAAGGACTAGATGTGGTTTTGGAGGAACAGAGGGGTTCGCTTTACATCTTAACGGTACGTGGAGAACGACAGGATATTATACAGTACTTTGATAACATGGATTTATTATTCTTTGAAGTACTACCACTTTCCCTAGAGGAAATATTTATCAGCGAAACGGAGGTAGTAGGTTATGACATTAAAAAACTCATTTTGGATTAGAGTAAGAGAAAATGGAAGAAGAAGAACCTGGACTTGGATTTTGCAGGCAGCTATCTTTTTTATGATAATACCAATTAATTTAACCATGCAGATTTCCTTGCTGTTAGAACGGGCAAAGCTTGATAAAGGAGTCGATATTGTAGCCTATTGCCAGGAGATAGTAACGATTAATCCAATTTTATCATTCATGATCTGTCTGTATGCATTAATGGTTGGAATACAAGGGTATTCGTATTTACATAACCAAATGAAAGTAGATATGTATCATAGTCAGCCAGTGAAAAAGGAAACGCGTTTCTTTTCAATCTACATAAATGGAATACTTACATTTATGTGTCCTTATGTGATAAATCTTATAATAGGGTGCATGATTGCAGTGGGGTATAAGGTGTTCAGTGGTAGCATGTTTGTAAATATAGTATATGCAGTTGTTTTTAATTTTGTTCTATTTTTGGCAGTCTACCATATTTCGATATTGGCAACTTTATTAACCAACAGCATTGTGATTTCTGTTATATTAGCAACTATTTTTATGGTTTATGAGGGCATATGGAATGTAATCGGTGATACATTTGCCCAATATACCATGAACCATAACATGTCAGGAGAACATTTTTATATTACACCAGTATTAAATATGCTGTTTTCTAGTGGTGATATTGGTTCACAGGAAAGTCTTGTACAAAAAATTTATGATAGTTGGTTTTTATTATTGGTTGCATTTTTAGTAAGTATGTTGATTTTAGGACTCAGTTTCTTTGCCTATATCAAAAGAAGAGGAGAAGCTTGCAAGAATGCAATAGCATTTGAATGGACAAAAATTGCCGTGAAGGTTATGGTCTTAATTCCAACTGGCATTTTAACATTTTTAATTTATATGAGTTACTTTGATTTTGCGAATATATACAATGCAGATGGAACTGGTTTTGATTTTGGAAGTAGCATTACCTTATTTGGTATGGTAGTAGGTTTCATTGTTATGTTTATTGTCAATGGTATCATAGAACTTGTTTATGAAAAAGATTTAAAGGCTATCTTACAGCATTGGAAGAGTTTTGTTTTAATTAGTGCTGGAACTGTTGTAATCGTTATTTGCAGTTTCCAAAATTGGTTTGGATTGTTTGATAAAGCTCCAAGTAAGAATAATGTAAAAGATGTAGCTATTTATCTTGCCTATGATAGCAATAAATATGGATTAGAAGGTAATCTCAAAAAAATGAAATATAAAAATTTAGATGTGGTATATCAATTGATTGATGCATCTTTGCCAGATAAAGAAGCAAGAAAATATTTGAATGGAGAAAGCGACGGTATTGAGGAAGGAGTAAGAAATGATACTACATATCATAAGATAGAAATTGCTTTTCATATGAAGATTGGTACAACCGTTTACCGTCGTTATTATGTTAATGTAAAAAACAATGCAAAAGCATTGGATACGATATTCTCTAGTGAGGAGTATTTAAAACAGCAGTATAGTATTTTGTTCAAGAAATATAATCCAGAAGAAGATATATATTTTGATGCTTATAATGGGGAGGATCCTTTTTCGTGTAATATATCCAAGGAGAATCTAAAAGAGGTAAAAGATATTTTGTGGAAAGACTTAAAAAATACTTCGTATAGTCAATTATGCGCAGAAACCACGAAGCAGATTGGAACGATTAATTCTATGGAAGGTGACGAGAATATTGCTATCTATAATACGTTTGAAAATTTTAGAAATTGGCTGATGGAACATCATAATTATGGATTTGATAAAAAGGATTTTCCAAAACAAATAAGAAGTGTCACTTGTAATGAAGAATACATATATGATAGAGATGTGATAGAAGAATTGTATCAGAATGCACTTGCTGTAGAAAAACAGAAGGAAGAGGATGGAAAATATACAACGGTTACTTTTGTGGAAAAGGGGAATGGCTATTGTTATGCACAAGATGTGAATTTGAATAAGCTTTCTAAGAAAACATTAAAAGCAATTGGTTATGACGATGAGGACGAGAAGAAATAGTCAAAAGAGTGGATACAATCATAGATAGAGGAAACAATAGTAAGAAAAAACAATTCTAAATAGAAAAACCATACAAAATCAGGATGCTTGAAAGGCATCCTGATTTTGTATGTTTGTAAGTATGCAAAGCGTATGATAAAATTTAGGTATAGAAAATGACGACGTAATAAGAACATATGGAACAGTTGTAAATTTAGTTAAGAAAAAGGGGAAAACGGAATCATACATTTTTGATACCAGATGGAAAGGGGATTAGGAAACTATGGGGTTAATCAGACAAATGAAAGAGCAGGAAAATATGACAGAGAGGGAACGAGATATCTGTAATTATATATTGGAACATCCAGAACAGGTGGAGTCGATTTCTTCCAGAGAATTAGGACATGTTACCTTTACAAGTGCTGCATCGGTCACACGGTTATGTCAGAAACTTGGAATGAAGGGTTTCCCCGAATTTAAGATACAGTTTATACGGGAAGTACAGAATGGACAGATGGAAGAAAAACAAGAAAAAGTAACCATGTCGGAACGGGAAAATGTGGTGACAATTGTGCGGAAGGCAACCTGTGTACAGCTACAGGCAATCGAGGAAACGAAAAAAGAGCTTTCCTACAGTCAACTTGTACGGATTGGAAAATGGATTGCAGAGGCAACTTGTGTGGATTTTTATGTGTATGATATGAATGTGTATCTGGCGGAATATGGTCGTTCTCAGTTTTTCCATGCAGGGAAAGTAGCCAATGTACTGTCGGCAACCAATATTCAGGGATTGCAGGCTGCTATGCCAGCGGAGGGACATATTGCTATTTTGATCAGTCATACAGGAGAAAATGAAAGACTGGTGGAAATTGCAAAAATGTTGAAACGCAATAAAACAAAAATAATTGTCATGACAGCAAAGAGAAATGGTTCTATTGCCTCTTTTGCGGATGAATTGCTTTATGCAGCCGCACAGAAAAAAGTGGAGGAACTTTGGAATTCTATGTTTTTTGCATCGGGGAAATACCTATTAGATATTTTGTATGGAATGGAATTTAGCCGTAAATATGAAGAAAATTTGCGGTTAAACAAAAAGTATGAACAGAGTGGGGAAAAAATTTTATGGGGGATAAAAGAGGCCACCGAATCTATACGAAATGAACAAAATAAGAATTGATGTTTTGACACATGAAACGTTGTTCCAGCCATTTTGAAAAAAGAAAGAAAAAATTTGAAACATCTCATCATCCTACCTGTAAACCATTGAAAACAAGGGTAGTTTTTCATATAGTATAGATACAAGATACGAAACAGGGATTAGGGGCGCGCAAACATACTCTGAAGTAAGTGTATCAGAAAATCCAGTAACTGATAGATTTGAGGAATGGTATAAATAAAGGAGATGAGAAAAATGGCACAGGTAAGAGATTATAATAAGCTTGCCCATGACATTATCCGTGAAGTTGGGGGAGCGGAAAACATTGTAAATGCAACAAGATGTGCGACCAGATTTCGTCTGGTATTAAAAGAGACTCCAAAGGGTGCGAAAGAGAAAATTGCAGAGTTGCCAGGGGTTATTACAGTTGTGGAAAATAATGGACAGTTTCAGGTCGTAATTGGAACACATGTAGGTGATGTATATGCGGCGGCAGCAGAAATTTTACAGCTTGATGAAAATGGACAAACCGCAGAGCAGCCAAAGCAAAGTATTGTAAATCGAGTGATTGCAACCATGTCAGCAGTATTTGCACCTTTTGTGTATATACTGGCAGCAGCAGGTTTGCTTCAAGGGGCATTGATTTTGATTACCATGGCGGCACCAAGCTTTGCCAATACAGGAACGTATGAGGTATTAAGCTTTATGTCATGGACACCATTTACATTTTTGCCAATCTTTATTGCTATTACCGCATCAAAGCATTTTAAATGTAATACGTATATTGCCATTTTATGTTGTTGTGCTTTGGTAAATCCAAGTTGGGCAGAGATGGCAGCCAGAATTGCAGGAGGAGATGTGATACATTTTCTTGGAATTAAGCTTTCCGAGACTACTTATACATCCACTGTGTTACCACCATTGATTTTAGTATGGCTGTTATCTTATCTGGAACGTTTTATTGAGAAAAGACTTCCAGATGCTACCAAGCCATTGTTGACCCCATTGCTTTGCTTTTTGATTATGGTTCCAGCAACAATTCTTGTGATTGGACCAGTATCAGCCGTTACTGCAAATGGAATCGCAAAAGGTTACAATTTCCTTGCAGGAACAGCACCAGCATTGGCAGGAGCCGTGATTGGAGGCTTTTGGCAGGTAGTTGTTATTTTCGGTGTACATTGGGGTATTACACCGGTTGTTCTTGCCAATTTTGATATGTATGGAAAAGATACCTTCCAGGCATTTCAGACCATTGCAGTTGTTGCACAGGTGGCAGCCGCTTTTGGTGTATTCATAAAATCAAGAAACAAAGAATTTAGAGGTGTGGCTCTCTCAGCAGGTATTACAGGATTGTTTGGAATTACGGAGCCTACCATTTATGGTGTTACACTTCGCTTGAAAAAACCATTTATCTGTGGATGCGTTGGTGGAGCAATCGGAGCCGTAGTTATGAGCTTTTTCAATTCTGCTTATTATGCATATGCAGGACTTCCAGGTCCATTGACTATAGTAAATGCAATTAGTAAAGATGCACCAATGTCATTTATTGGAGAGTTGATTGGATGTGCAGTTGCAGTTGTAATTGCGATTGTCTTAATTCAGGTCATTGGTTTTGATGATCCAAAATCAAAAGAGGATAAGCCAGCAGAAAAAGCAGAGCAGGACGAAAACCAGGCAACAGAAGAAATCGAAGAAAAAACAGAAGAAAAAGTTGTCATGAGTCCATTGACAGGGGAGGTAATTCCACTTTCCGAGGTAAAAGATGAGGCATTTTCCAGTGAAGCAATGGGAAAAGGATGTGCTATTATTCCGACAGAAGGAACGGTATGTGCGCCATTTGATGGAACAATTGTTGGATTGCTGGATAGTCACCATGCAGTTGGAATGGAAAGTGAAAATGGAATTGAAATCTTGATACATGTAGGAATGGATACGGTAAAACTAAATGGAAAACACTTTGTAAGTCATGTAGAACAAGGACAAAAGGTTAAAAAGGGACAGCTATTGTTGGAATTTGATATTCCAGCAATTCAAAAGGCAGGCTATGAAGTGGTGACACCTGTAATTATTGCAAATACAGATGAATTTAGCGATATTGTAACCGAAGCTAACGGACAGGTACATTGTGGAGAACGCTTGTTGCATTTAAAGTAACATGTCATTGTTCACGGTTTTGAAACGTTATGGTAAATATCCCTTTGATGGGATGAAGAAAGATTAGTTCAGGAGGTTTCATATGTCATTATCAGATAAATTTTTATGGGGCGGAGCAGTTGCCGCAAATCAGTTAGAAGGCGGATGGAATGCAGATGGCAAGGGAATCAGTGTCATAGATGTTATGACTGGTGGAAGTAGCACGAAGATGCGTCGAATTACAGATGGAATTGAGGAAGGGGAATATTACCCAAATCACGAAGCCGTTGATTTTTACCATGAATATAAAGGTGATATTGCACTAATGGCGGAGATGGGCTTTAAATGTTTTCGAACCAGTATAGCGTGGACACGTATTTTTCCAAATGGGGATGAAGCAGAACCGAATGAAGCAGGGCTTGCATTCTATGACGCAATGTTTGATGAACTTTTAAAATATGGTATCGAACCAGTGATTACATTGAGCCATTTTGAGATGCCTTATCATCTGGCAAAAGAATACGGGGGCTGGATGGATCGGAAAGTGATTGACTTTTTTGTACACTTTGCCACAACCGTTATGGAACGTTATAAAGATAAAGTAAAATATTGGATGACCTTTAATGAAATTAATAACCAGAGCAACACTTCGGCAGATATTTTTGGATGGACCAATTCCGGTGTTTTGTTTTCACAATATGAAAACAAGAAAAAAGCACTGTATCAGGTAGCACATCACGAAATGGTTGCCAGTGCCATGGTTGTGAAAAAAGGACATGAAATCAATCCAGAGTTTAAAATTGGCTGTATGTGTTCCTTTGTTCCTTTTTATCCATATTCCTGCAATCCGGACGATATTATGACGGCTGCGGAATGTATGCATGAAAGATTTTATTTTTCAGATGTGCAGATCCGTGGACATTATCCTGCTTTTGCAAAGAAAGAATGGGAGCGGGAAGGAATAAAACCTCAAATGCAGCCAGAGGATGAAAGAATTTTGGCAGAAGGCAAATGTGATTATCTGGGATTTAGTTACTATATGACCAATGCGGTAAAGGCAGATGTGAAAAAGGATACCGCAGAATCTCTGGATGGAAGTTCTCCATACTCCATTGCCAATCCATATGTAAAGGCAAGTGATTGGGGATGGCAGATTGATCCAGTGGGACTTAGATATGCATTGGTAACGTTATATGAACGTTATGAGGTGCCATTGTTTATTGTGGAAAATGGTTTTGGTGCGATTGATATTTTGAAAGAAGATAAGACTTGCGAGGATGATTATAGAATCGAGTATCTGCGTGCACATATCCGCGAAATGAAAAAGGCAGTGGAAATGGATGGTGTAGACCTTATGGGTTATACGCCATGGGGATGCATTGACTTGGTTTCTTTCACTACTGGTGAATTAAAGAAGCGTTATGGTTTTATCTATGTGGATAAAAACGATGACGGGACAGGAAGTGGGGAACGATACAAGAAGAAATCCTTTGACTGGTATAAAAAAGTGATAGAGACGAACGGAGAAGAATTGTAATCCGTTGCATGAAAAAGCAGAGTAGTAGAAATCAAAAGAAGGAGCCAGTGGCAGAGTTACCACTGGCTCCTTTTTTTACAATGCAACGCTGGAGAAAACTATTGTCGATTGTAATAGGCAATTCCATCGTTTGGTTTAAAATAAGTTCGGATATAGCCATCCGTAGAAACAATTACAAATTCCTTTGTGCTTTCGACATAATATACGTCATCGCCATCTTCTGCTTCTGTTTTATGTAACGCATCCCGATTCTCTACTACACTTCTAGCTGCCGCTTCATATGCACTTGCGGAGGAAAAGCCCATTTCTATGCCATGTTTTTGATAATGTTCATTTAATAACGTATCATTTCGAAAATGTAATTCATTTGAAGCCGTATTGGTGTAAGTGCGATTTTTTGAATAATAGAAAGAAGGATAGTTCTGTGGTATAGTTTATTGGACAGCATACGAAAATATAATATTTTAGATCGCATCGCAGATTTATATAAAAAAATAAAAAAAGTATCGCACATTTTATGCCCCTCACAGGTTCATATAGTGAAGGGCCTTTCAAAATATTACAGGTAAGGAGAAAAAGTGGTGAACAGAGAAGAATATGAACGCATTGTAGCTTTATATGCAGATGTTGTCTTTCGTGTTGCATTAAGCTATGCAAAAACAAAAGAAGATGCGGAAGATGTGTTACAGAACGTGTTCTTGAAGCTGCTGACAAAGCGAGTGAAGTTTGAAGATGATGAACATATCAGAAAATGGTTGATTCGTGTAGCAGTAAATGAATGTAACAGCTTGTGGTCCTCATTTTGGAGAAAAAATGTAGAGTATATTGACCGAATGGAAGAGGGAATCACATTTCAAAATGCAGATTACTCGGACTTATATGACGCAATCAAAGTCCTGCCGGCTAAGCTTAGAATTGTACTTCATCTTTTTTATTACGAGGGATATCGTACGAAGGAAATTGCAGATTTGCTTCATATTCGAGAGGCAACGGTTCGCTCAAGACTTACGCGTGCAAGGAAACTGTTGAAAAGTCAATTAGGAGAATATGAATCGGAGTATAGTCCTTTCGGTTGTGTGAGCAATCATTAATGAAAAGGAACAGTTCAAATATGCTTAAAGGTAATAATATTTCTTGAGGAGTGATTAAAATGAAAGAACAGGAAAAATACAAACAGATGATGGATGAGATTCATGTATCCGAAGCAACATTAAGAAAGGTTATGGATATGGATAGAAATAAAAAGATAGCAAACAAAAGAAAAATGATGAAAAGGGTTGGAACGATTGCTGCAGCATTGTTACTTTGTCTGGGAGCGACCAATGGAATTAGTTATGCAAAAACAGGGCATTCTCTTATGGCAAAAGTTATTTTTTATATCAATGGGGAAAAGGTTGAAAAGAATGTTGCATTTGACGAATCGGAAAATGGAAATGGAAGTATTAGTTTTGAAGTGAAGGAACCGACAAAGGGTGAATGCTCAGTAGAAGTAGGTGACGCTGCGGATGAAAATGGAAATAGTATATCCTCTGATATGCCAGCGGAAGAAATTGAGATGCTTGATGGAACGGTCATTTCGAAAAATGGAAAGCAATTCTTCAAATATGGAAAAGAAGAAGTAGATATTACAGAAGATTTGGCAGATGGAAAGGCATCTGGCACCATAGAGAGTTCGGGAGAGAAGTATCATTATGAAGTTACGGAAAAAGAAGGAAATTATAGCGTTAGTGTAAAATCAGAGAAATAAATAACAGCCTCCTTTTCAATTATGCTACTTAGGTTTGGCTAGGAAAGGAAGGCTATTTATAAAAGGACAAGAAAACCCACCGCCTTTTTGCGGTATTGTCTGGTTGAGTAATATGCAATATTGTATTATAATAGGTAGAAGTTGAAAATCAGTTGCACGACCATTTTATGTTGGCGTGTAAAGGGTTTTCCTTTTACGTTATGATAATAAAAAGCGGGAGAGTGTTAAAGTGAGTACAGGAATTAGAAATATGGAAGAAAAAGATAAGGGAATTGTTACGGATATGATGCGTACCTTTTATGCATCAGATGCGGTTCTCAGTAACGGATCGGAAGAAATTTTTTCAAATAATATTGCGTATTGCTTGAATGACAGTCCTTATTTATCTGGTTATATATTTGAGGAGGATGGAAATATACAAGGATATGCTATGATCGCAAAGAGTTTTTCCACAGAGTTTGGAAAGCCTTGTATATGGATTGAGGATTTATATATTAGAGAAGCATACAGAGGATTGGGAATTGGAGGCAGGTTTCTTGCTTATGTAAAAGAAAACTATCCAGAAGCATTGCTCCGATTAGAGGTAGAAAAAGAAAATGAAGGTGCAGTTCAGCTTTATCAAAGAAGCGGATTTCATGTGTTGCCGTATATGGAAATGAAACAATAGAAAAAAATATGTGGAAATGGTTTAGTATGCGTGTAAATAAGAAAAGTAACAGGTCAAAAATCTTACGATATGACCTGTTACTTTTTTATTACACAGTTTTTGAATGCCGTAGCCCTACATGGAATGTAAAATGCAGGGATTATTTTTGGTATTTTTCTAATTGTTGTACCAATGTCTGCATTTGTCTAAGTAATTCTTTGGCTTGTTCCGCTTCTGTTTGGTTTTGGAGACTTCGTACTTCAACCTCTTTTGCACTTTCAGAAACAGATGCACTACTGTCTGATAACTGGTTGATATTTTCAATAATTGTATTATTGGAATAAACCAAATTAGCAATCTTTTCATTAATATTTTCCACACGCTGCGTCAATGTGTTAATGTGATTTTGCACTTCAGTAAATCCATCAGAGGCATTCGCAACCTTTTCATTTTGTGTTTCCATTGCATGAATAGAACACTGTACAATGTCGGTTGCCATCTGTGCATTTGCATTTAATTCTTCTACAATGTTAGCAATCTGTTCTGTGGATTGTCTGGTTTCCTCTGCCAGATTTCGTATTTGATCGGCAACAACGGCAAAGCCTTTTCCTGCTTCTCCAGCTCTTGCACTCTCAATAGAAGCATTTAATGCAAGAAGATTTGTTTGGCTGGAAATAGAGAAAATAACTTCTGTTATCTGTTGGACTTCCTTCGCCTTTTTCTGCAAATCTTCCATCGATTCAGCTACGCGACTGTTGGTCTCATTGATAGAATCGGCATCTTTTCGGATTGAATCGATGACGGTCATATTTTCTTCCAACAATTTTGATGACATGGTGGCTGCCTCTACCATAATTTTGGCATTTTCAGAGGTATCTTCAATGTCACTATTGATGCGCTTTGTCATTTGGCTTTGTTCCTTTACGCTATCTACATTATTCTGTGTCTGACCAGAAATCGTTTCAATCGAGTCATGCACCATACTGGCATCATTTTTTAAATGTTCGATTAGTGTATTTGTATTAGAAACAGCAAGTTGTACATCCTTAGAAATCTGTAGAACTTCGTTTAGCATACTTGCCTGTAAGTTGCGTTCATCCTCTGCCGTTCCAAGCATATCGCCAGAAAAAACATTTGAAAGCTTGGAAATTCTATGCAGTACAATTATAATTTCGATATGTATAACGATACTAATCAAGGAAACACTGTCGCCACCTAATAATTGTCCACTTATGCTCCATACAATTGTTCGAATCAAAGTAACTGCCAGTATTGTATAAAACAATAGCGTTTCATATTTCTTATCATGATATAGGATAGTCGCGATGATTAAGGGATAAATATAAAAGCTTACTAAAATATTAGTACCTAAAATCATCAAATATGCCCAACCAATAAAAAAGCTAAAAAACATATAGTATTTTAGCATTTCACTTTGTTTGTTGCGGATATAGCATCCGAAGTTCAAAATAATTCCCGCAATTAAAATTATGATAGGAATAATGCCAAGCTGACCAAAAGCGGTTTTATAAACGAATGTTTGTATAAATAATCCCAATATTAGCACTAATTCAATAAATGTTAAGCTGATAATAGTAGTTTTATTTACTTTCGCAACTTGATTTTTCTTATTATTGTATTTTCGTTCCACTCGAACAGTTCCATTTTCTTGTTCCATCATTAGTTCCCCCTATACTAATATTTATTTCCAGTTAAGTGTTAGCCAGTCTCTTAACTGGTTTGGTTGTACAGTTCCCTTTAAACTCCTTTCCTCTAAACTGTAGTATCTATATTTTAGCTAACCCTATTATATTGTAACACAATTTTTGGAAATTATCTATGAGAAACAGGTGGAAAACAACGTTTGAATCTTTAATAAGAACATTATATAATCAACCGTATTATGTCTGAAAAAGATTGTTCTGCCAAGATTTTATGAAAAAGATAGATGTTATCTTCAGGAGATTTAATATGTAAAAAGAGCTTAGTGAATAGGCGATATATTTGCAGTGGAATCTCCATAACTGAGAAAATGCATCTTAAGAATGAATTAAGAATATGTTACGCTATTTGTTCGGATTCAGTAGGATGAAAGTGAAACATAAGTGCCTCCTATGATGTAAACTGGAAATTGCAAATGATAGCTCTGTTATCGGGAATATCATAAAGTTTATTCATAGGAGGATATTTTTATGCATAAAAAAAGAAGAAAATTTATATGGTTTCTTATCTTGCTGTTACTTGTTTTCTGGAGAGTGCCGCAATTAAATCATGCCTTTTTTGATTTATTTAATCGTATCGGTTTGGGTGCTACAGATTCGGTAACCAAGTATAATGCAGAAGCACCAGTTAAGTTAGATTCCAAAGGAATCGAAAAAAGGCTTTCCGAGTTATCGAAACAGTATCCAGAGTTTCAATCGGTATATGAAAACAGAGAGGATTATCCAGAGGAGTTGCTGTCTTCTTTATGTAATACACCAGAGATGATTGATTTTGTAAAGGGGTATCTGACCGCAGAAAAGAAAGCATCTGGTAAATTAACCAGAAAGGAATTATCAGAGGGCATTCCTTTATTGTTGCAATGGGATAAAAGATGGGGATATGCCCCATATGGAAATTCTAACATTGGAATATCAGGGTGTGCTCCAACCTGTCTTTCTATGGTGATAGTGGGATTAACCGGAAATAAAAAGGCTACTCCATATCAGGTGGCAAAATTTGCAGAAGAGAAAGGTTATTATATGGAAGGAACAGGAACAGCTTGGAGTATAATGACAGAGGGCGCGGCCTCTTTTGGAATAACAGGAGAGGAGATTCCACTAAGTAAAGAAAAAATTGTATCTTGCTTAAATGCTGGGAAGCCTATTATTTGCAGTATGAAACCGGGAAATTTTACAACAGAGGGACATTTTATTGTTTTGACTGGTACGAGTGATGGAAAAATAAAAGTGAATGATCCGAATAGTCGTGCAAGAAGTAAATTGTGGGATTATGAGACAATAGAAGGTCAGATAAAAAATTTATGGGCATTCGATAAAAATTAAGTAGTTACAACCAATGCATTTAGCGAAGCGTAGATGTTATGCTGTTTTATTTATATTTATGCTAGGCTAAATGGCATTGATTGATCCTATGTAGTCCCTGCTAAAATTAATTATACTGTTTATTTTTTATCAGTAATTTTTGAAAGTAGGAACCCTTCTTTTTCGGAATAGAAAAGGTACGCCCTTTCTTATTTGAGAAAAATGCTTTTGCTCCGATTTTTTTAATTTTGGCACTTTTAAAGTAGACTAATTTCAATTTTTTACAGTTTTGAAAAGTACCTTTTCCTATGGTAGTTACATTTGCAGGAATGGTTACTTTGGTTATGTTTTTGCAGTTATAAAAGGCAGAATCACCAATATATGTTACTGTATCAGGGATAGAAACGGTACCTTTAAGCGTTTGGCAATTTTTAAAAGCATTTTTACTGATAGAAGTTACTTGAAAACAAGAGTCGTTTATAGTAATCTTCTTTTTTAGGTTAGAAGCCTTTACATTGCTTTTATGTCCCACGATAGCTACGGTACCTGATTTTCCCTTTACGGATAAGATTTTGTAGTCAATATTATCCGCTGTATAAGTTTGTCCCTTTTTTAGAGGGGCTGGTGTTTCGGGAGTTGGTGTTTCACTCGGAGTAACAGTTGGTGTTGGTGAGGGTGTTGCTGTTGCATCGGTAAAGGCAACGACCTGATTCTGGTTGTCTAATTCGATAATAAGTTCTTCCTTTTGCTCATTATAGTTAGTGTAGGATAGAGAAAGAAGTTTTCGTGTTGCTGTTACGCTGTTTGTAGCAAGTGAAAAATCTTTTGCAATATCCGGTTCATCTATGGTATTTCTTACTCTTCCAGACGTATAGGATGCGGTAATACAAAAATCACTTATAAGATAATTTAGGGCCGTTTTAGAACCGATGTAGTCAATATTTGTGATCTGCTTTATCGTATCCTTTTGTCCATAAATCGTCATAGGACCACAAGGAATACCTTGGTAATACACTTCTATTTCATTTTTTTCATTGGCTTTGATGCGGTAACTACTGTCGAAAAGAATATCAAATTGTGTGGTAAAGATAGAAATTGTTTTATCTGTATGAACGACAGTTAGACAGATAACCGCGGAATCGCTTGCAACGGTCATACCATCATACAGAGTCGGACCAGCATAGTTTGCAGTTATCTGTTCAATATCATTTACAATTCCATTTATGATAATTGCATTGTCAATCGTACATCCTTTATAAGTGACTCCAATTACATTGGTATTTTTTGTGATTTCTACTCGATCAACAGTTTTACCATCGACGATAAAGTGAAATCCCTCTTTTACATAGTCCTCTTTTGTTTTCTGATTATCGCTATATACTACGTTTTCCAGATGCACATTTTCTACAGAGAGATAAGTACCGATATACATATTTCGATAGTCAGAAACAGCGGTATAACTTTCAGGAATGGAATCCGTAGTTTCAATCGCATTTTTTACAATATTCCCATCATAATCATTTACTGTGTTAAGGGCTGCAGTTGATGTTTCGATAAGGGAGGATTGTAATGAAGATAATTCAACAGATGAGGTAGTGTTTTGGTTTGAGAAGTTTGAGAATTGATTGGCATACACCGGTTCCATATTGAAATATGGTATTGTTATGGAAGCAAGTAAAGCTCCACTTATACATAAACTAAGTAATTTTTTTTTCATCTTTTTTACCTTTTCAATGCTTGAATCCTTTCTTAAAATTTTATGATAGCAGAGTTAAAAAGTCTGAACTTACACGAGCCTACGGGAAAGTGAGCGAATGTTTTTGAATTATGCCAAATAATAAGCATAAAAGTGTTACGATATAAACCGTTTTGGTTTTATAGGAAAGCTTGTCCTATAAGGAAAATTAAAATGACACATTAAATATATCATAAAAATAGGAACTCCGCAACAAGAGTTGGGAGTCCCTGTAGATACTACTTTGAAAGAAAAGTCTAGTTGTATTGTTTTCCTTTTATCAGTAATTTTTGGAAGTAAGAACCTTTCTTTTTTGGAATACTAAAGGTACGTCCGCTTTTATTTGAGAAAAATGCTTTTGCCCCGATTTTTTTGACTTTTGCACTTTTAAAGTAAACTAACTTTAATTTTTTACAGTTTTGAAATGCACTTTTACCAATGGAGGTAACATTGCCTGGTATTGTAACTTTGGTTATGTTTTTACAATTGTAAAAGGCATTGTCTCCGATGGAAGTTATTGTATCGGGAAGCTGGATAGATCCCTTCAAGGTGTTACAATTTTTAAAAGCATTTTTGCTAATTGTTGTAACTTGGAAAGTATACTTACCTATGGAAGGTTTCTTTTTTATATCTGCGGTTTTTACATTTTTTTTATGACCAATCATCGCTACCGTTCCCTTTTTTCCTTTCAAGGACAAAACTTTGTACTGAATATTGTTAGCAGTGTAAGTTTGTCCTTTTTTTACGGTTACTGGCGGTTTCGTTGCTGGTTGAGATGGAGTAACCGTTGGTTTGGCTGAAAGGGTAGGTGTACTTGTATTATGCGGAGTATCAGTAGGTACAGCAGAATCGGATGGATTAGTTGGTGTAGCAGTAGGAGGTTGCGGAGTCGCCGTAGTATTATCTGGTGTCATAGTTGGAGTTGTGGTAGATGTTACATTTTTAAAGGATATTACTGTGTTAGTACCATCTAGCTCTACCATAGTTTGTGCAGATTTTTCGTCTGCGTTTGTATAAGCAATTGAAAGTATTTTCCGTGTTGTTGTTACATCGTTTGTAGTAAGTGAAAAATCTTTTGCAATATCAGGTTCACTTACCGTGTTTCTGGTTCTGCCTGAACTATAGAATGCAGTAATACAAAAGTCGGAAATGTCATAGTTAAGAGCAGTTTTAGAACCGATGTAGCTGACATTTGTAATTTCTTTTACCTTATCTTTTTCGCCATAGATTATCATAGATCCGCAAGGAATTCCTTGATAATATACTTCTATTTCATTTTTTTCATTGGCTCTGATATGATAGGTGGTATCAAAAATAACATCTAGCTGTGTTGTAGATACCGTAATGGACTTATCTGTGTGAATGGCAGTAATACGAATAATTGCCGAATTGGTGGCTACTGTCATTCCCTCATACATAGTAGGACCTATATATTCTGCTGTGATTTTTTCAATATCATTAACAATTCCGTTGATAATAATCGCATTATCCATGGTACGACCATTGTATGTAATTCCGATTATATTTGTTTCTTTTGTAATATCCACTTTATCCACTACTTTGCCATCTACGATAAAGTGAAATCCTTTTTCGACATAATCCTCTTTTGTCTTTTGGCTATCATTGTATACTACATTTTCCAAATGTACATTTCCTACGGTAAGGCAAGTGCCAATGTACATATTATGATAGTCGGAAATTACATGGTAACTTTCTGGTATGTATCCAGTGATTTGAATGGCATTTTCAACAATATGGCCACCATACTCAATGGAAATGGAATTGTTTCCTGGTTGAATTTCGATGGTATCTGTTTTTTCACCGTTTACAATAAAAGAAAAACCATTATAAACATTTACGGTGGCTGGATGATTTGGGTTGCTGTAAGTTACATTTGTCAGTTTTACATCCTTTGTTGTTAATTTTGTGTATGCTCTCATTTCCGTTCGATTATCTGTACAGGCAGCATTGTAACCTGTTACCGTATCCGTGTAACCTGTTACGGTTAGTTCCTTTATAAGAGAAGTATTATTTTTTCTAGGAACAATTACTTCTACGGTATTATTTCCCTCCTTAGAAATCGTTGCATTTTCCAAGGAATACTCATCTTCGGTTAGCGTGTATAAATTGTTATCGTTCGTATAGCGTACTTTAACGGAAATCTGTTCTTTGGTTAAAGTTGAGCCTACTAATTGAGAACCTGCGCCATCCGAAAAGGTTACTTCTGCAATCTCTTCAATTTTGCAAGGATTTACAGTAATTGAATATTTTTTAAATATACCACCAACTTCAATATAATAGTTGTAAGTGCCACTTGGAAATGTACAGTTGTCCTGCTTGAGTAAAGAGTATTGGGTATTATCTGCTTCATAGACATATTCGTCCGAAGAAGTAAGCGGATTGCAGGATACAGGTACATAAATTGCATATTTGTAGGCGGAATCGTCGGTATCCGTTGTTTTTTCTGTTGTCTGTTGTACCAATTGTTTTGTATAAGTGCTTCCGTCAGCAGGCGATTCTGCATTGAGATAAGTGGCAGATACGCCTAAATCTTTAAAAGAGCAGGTAGTAGAATTCTCACCTTTTTTGAGATTAACATTAGCTGGAAGTGTAGAAGCATCTACCTGTATATCTTTTATGTAATTGTTATAATTACCATATCCAACAACATAGTTTTCAAACATATCTTTTGATAACACTTTTTTCCCGCTGTTATTATAAGCAATTGCACCACCGTATCCATAAAACTGAATACTTTTTGAATCAATACCAGTAATGTTTTGCAAATTCAGGCTGGTGTAGTTGCAGTTTGGATTAGTAAAGTAGATAGAGCCAATTTGCAGTTGTGCATCGCTGGATGATGCCAGTGATAGTGAATTCTTAGCGGAAATAGTGGAGTCATCTGCGGTGTAATCTAAGTATAAGTTATTGATGTTGACAGTGTTTCCAAAACGCATATTGTTTTCAAAATGTATGTATTTGGCAGGGTCCTTTTTGATGTATAGATTGTCAATTGTACAACAATAAAAAGTATTTTGTACAGCAGAGAAAGTATATGAGGAGGAAAAGGTTACATCTGCATTTATGGTAATACTGGGTACGGAGCGATCAAGTGCTCCACGATTTGGGGAACCCATGATTAATGAACCCATAAATTTCGTTTTACCATTTATTATTAGTGAGCTATTAGGAGCTAATATAGAACTGGAACTTTTTATTACATTATCTTCTCCGTTAAGAGTTATTGTTACATTTTCGTTGCAATACAATTGCGAAGATAAAGAACCATCAAAAATTAATGATGTAACATTTGGACAGGAGAAGTAAATTTCCGATCCTGTAATTTTAGGTGCCTTGACAATGATTGTTTTTAATACTGTATAATTTTTAAGAACACAGCCTGTAATCTGAATTTCTTTTGAACAATCAAATATAATTGTTGAGGCAGATGCTATTGTTGCTAGTTGTTCTGCTGAAAAGTTTGTAGAAGTAAGATAAGTGTCGTCTAATGAACTGGAAACGGTATCTCTAATTGTGACAGTAGTATTTGATTTTGTAACAGTAATGCCTGATGTGTTCATTGCTGAAATTTGTTTTTGTGTAGAGCACTGGTTAGCATATATAATTTGTAAGTTTGAATAGGGTGTTGTCATAGAGGCAGTAAGTGAACTGCTCAATAACAAGCAAATTAGTCTTTTTTTCATTCGCATTTTTACCTTTGCAAGTATTTGCATCCTTTCTTAGAATTCAAAAGTGTTATAGTTATATAGTGTGTAATATTTTTGTTAAAAAATACGCATTAAATATATCATATAATCCCCAAATAAGCAATAGAAATAAGAAAAGCTTGTAAAATAAAATATTTAGCTTTAAATTAAAAAAAAAGTGTGTTATACTAGTTGATGTAATATTTTTGTAATATTTGTGAAAAGATAAAAAAGAATGGAGAATGATGCATGAAAGTGAAGACAATGAAAATGAAAAGGGTAATAGTGGCAATATTGACTATTGTTATGGTATGTGTAAATAACCCAATGTTTCAAACTAAAATTTATGGTAGAGAGGGGTTGAGTTATAGTGCTACAGAGGGAGATGTAACTTGGGAGGCATATGTGCCTTATGATACATATAATGTTGGGTTAAGAATTAAGTATTTCAATACTGAAAATGCAGTATTGAAATTGTTGACAAAAGAGAAAGTAAAAGAGTTATTTGCAGACACTAATATATCTATTTATGTAGGTAGAGGGGAATTTTATTTTGCTGGAGGAAATGGATACAGTGATGCTGCTACTCAAATTAGTAGTGTTTCATCACTGGTTATACCGGAAGATTATCCGATTTTCCCTAATAAGTATACTTTTACTGATTATGATGATCATGACATGTTCCACAACAACTCCTCCATCAAGGACATAACTGTAAATACAGATGGAAAAAATGGTTTTGAAATCCGAGAAGCAACCTTTTATAACATGTCTGGGTTACAGAATGTTAGCATTGACGTAGGGGATCAGGCGATTACATTAGATGGTTCTGTATTTGCAAATTGTAAAAATTTGAAAACAGTGACCTTGAAGGGAAAAAATATTAATTTAGTAGGCAGTTACAATTTTGCTGGGTGCACAAATTTAAAATCAATTGTAATTGATGGTAATTTATCCATTAAAGGGTATCAAGATTTTGCAAAATGTAACAGTTTGAATAATGTACAGTGCAATGGAGATGCAGCCTTAACGGTATCTAATACATTCACAACAAAAGAAACGTTTTCAGAAGCGAAGGATCCACAAATTACATTTAATGGAACAGTAAGTATGTTATCTGAACAGGCTAGTGAGGAAAATCATACTGGAGTCGCAACGACCTTAAAAAATGATAACGTGGTTTCTACAGCGAAAAACACTGGTGTTTTTGTAGATTGCGGAAATATTGGTACGATTAGTTTGAAGGGAAGTAAAAATGACTTGCCCTCAAATTTTGTCATCAGCACAACAGTTAAAAATCCAACAGTTGAAAATCCTACCGGCAAAGACCTAACAGTTAAAAACTTTAATATAGAAGGTAGCAGCACATTACATGCAGGAGCAATTTCTAATATTGCTATAACAAACGTTTCTTTTAATCAGGAAACAAAAGTAGAAAATAATGCTTTTGTAAATGATGAAATTGGTACGATGTATTTTAATACATCAGAAGTGACTGGACAAATGGGAATGAAAACTTCTGTAAGTGAGATATATTATAATAATACGGATATAAATAAGAAAGAAGAAAAAGTAACAGAACTAGCAAACCTGTCATTAGATGGGGTTGATTGTGAGAATATTTATTTCTTTAGTCCTAATTTTAATTATTTGAAGAATGTATCTTATCAAAACAATGATAAAAAAGAGACAACAGTGTTTGGATATGGCGGAAAAATTGCGAAGTATGAAGAGGATGCTACAAAAATTACGTCTAAAGATATGTTTGAAAAATGGGTTAAGAAGAATGGCGGTACCTATAAAAATATTGTTTCATTAGATGAAAGCAATCTACCAAAAGAGAAGAATCTTTATGTGGATAAGGAAGGGCAGAGTGCAAATTTGGACCTTAGTAGTTTGACGATTACAGCACATTATAATCCTGAGGTTGCCGATATGGATCAATTTCCAACTAGCGTGAAAAGCTTGATACAAGCTTCGAAATATACCTTGCCTTATACAACGGATGCGGATGGAGACACTAATTTTTCCTATAAGATATTACAAGAAGTAAGCAGTGCGAGAGTGGATAGCACTACACAGTATGTATATCAAGGGAAAAATGCAAAAAATGAAGATGCTACATATGTATGTTGTGAAGATAAAAATGTAAGCCTTCAACCAGGTAGCTATCGTTATTATGTACAAGCAGGTGGTATTACTTGGCCATTAGATGTAAATGTGAAAGTAAATGCGGTGGAGCGTATTGAAGTACAGCCTAAATCTGGAGATGTATTACATCTGACTGAGGGCGATAAATTAGATGCAAGTGAGGTAAAGGATCGATTAATAGTAACTGCTTATTTTGCAGATGGAGAAAAACAAGACGTATTGGATCAGAGCCAGTTTGAAATTCGAACACAGGATTACAAGACAGAGGTTTCCAAAACAGATACAAGCTTAATTGTTTCCTATAAATCGCAAGGGGAAGGAATCAAAGCAATCTGTAATTATAATAAATTTATTGTACATGAGAATAAAGTTGTTTCCTTTGAAGTGAATTCAGATAAGGATGTTATGGCAGATGGAAGTACATTAGAATTGAAAGATATTTCCGTAAAAAATGTAAAGTATGAAAATCCTGAGCAGACACCAATTGGAAATGTGGAAAAAGGATTTCATTTCGTACAAAATGGAGTGATTAAAGATAACTATCAGATCACAAAAGGAGAGAACAAAATCGCAGTTGTTTATGAAGATTGCACCATGAATGATGCATTGGAAATAACTGGTATTGACAATGCGGTAGAAGATTTCGAAGTGTTCTGTCCAATAGATGAGGTAGAACTTTATAAGAAAAATACATTAAACGTCAGCGAGATTTCACTTAGAAATGTAGAGTATAAAGATTCTAGATTAAAGAATGAGGAAATCATTGAAAAAGGATTTACATTTACAGTAAATGGAAAAGAAACGGATACAGTAGAATTACAGGAAGGAAAAAATGTAATTGGCGTAAAATATAATGGATTGGATAAGTATAGTGCGATTACAATTGAAGGAATTCCAACCACGATAGACCGAATAGAGGCGCAATATATAGGACCAGCAGTTTATGAGGGATGCGAAGTCTCAAAAGATACAAAAGTTTTGATGGTTACAGTATATCATAAACATCCAGATTCTATGGATTTGTTACTTTCGAATTTTGATGTAAGTTATGGAACCTACCATATTGTACCAGGTGAGGATAATCAGATTTATGTCTATTATAAAGGGGTAAAATCAGCCAATGCAATTCATGTCCAAGGGCTTGCAGATAATGTCGTAGAGTTTAAAAAGGTTACATATAAAGGAAGCGGTAAAGCAGGAACTGTAGTAAATAAGTCAGATTTTTATGTAGAATTGGGATATGCATCAGGAAAAACTGTGAATTCTGAGCAAAATCCTGAAATTTTAAATCAGTTGCTTGTAGAAGAGAAGGTTTTAAAAAATGGTGAAAATACAATACAGCTTACTTATGGCGAAACATTAACGAAAACGATTAAGGTAAATGGAACACAGGATGGTTTAGTGACAGCAACACCAACCATGAGTGTAACAACACCAGCCATAACAAGTTCACCAGAGCAAACACCACCTGCAACAGATAACGTTGTAGCAACAAAGGTACCAACAGGTACAAATGTGCCAATGGAAGTACCAGCTTCACCAGGTTTAAAAGAGCCTGTAAAAGGAAGCTATTATACAGTACAAGGTGTAAAATATAAGGTTACTGCTGTAAAAGGAAAAAGTGGAACGGTAGAAGCAGTAGGATATGATAAAAAGGCATCGAAAGTAAAAGTACAGACAACTGTGAAGATAAATGGTTATTCTTTTGCTGTGCAAAAGATAGGCAAGAATGCGTTTAAAAATTGTACTAAAATAGCTGGAACAATTAGCTTTGCAAAAAATATAAAAACCATAGAGGATAGTGCATTTAGTGGATGTAAAAATATAAAGAAAGTCATTTTTGGTACCAATGTAACGCAGATAGGAAAGAATAGTTTTTATAAGTGCAAAAAATTGCAGACGCTTCAGTTCCAAAGTGGAAGTGTGAAAAAGATAGGAAAAGCTGCATTTAAGGGTATTGCGAAAAAATATACATTAAAATGCCCGAAAGCTTTACAAAAGACTTACAAAAAACGTTTGAAAAAGGCTCTTTAAATAATTGTTAAATACAAGATTGGTTTTGTTTTTGGTCAATGGCAGAAATGTATAGAGCAGAAATAAAATCAATCTTGTTTTCGTATTAATTCAAATCGTTACAATTTTTATAGATAAGAGCAGATACAAAAAATGAAATAACAGGATGGTAAGGATATGAGTAAACTAGAGGTTGTTACCTTATCTAATATAGGAAAAAAAAGAGAGACCAATCAGGATAATTTTTATTGCAATGGGGTATTTAAACCTATGCAGGATACCTGCTTTTTTTACAGACAGGTAGAGGATAGCCAGGGAGAAAAAATATATGCAGTGTTAGATGGTGTGGGCGGTCTACGCTATGGGGAACAGGCAGCGTATATTGGAGTTGAAACGCTGCATTCCTATATTCAAAAAAGCAGAACAGACAAAAGCACTTTTTCTGGAAGACAGGCGGTTTATCATATGAATGAAGCAATATGTGCAGAAATTAAGAATAAGCATGCACGAATGGGAAGTACTGTAACGCTTTTGAAATATGATCATGCACATGTGAGATTTTATAATTTAGGAGATAGTAAGGCATTTTTGTATCGCAAGGGAACTTTGCGGCAAGCGACAGAAGATCATACAGAACAGGCGAGCTATCTGCGATTGCAGAAGAAGCTGGGAATAAAAAGTGTTGCATATCAGGAAAATGCATTAACGCAATATTTAGGAATTGAGTCGGAGGAATTTGTAATAGAGCCATCAGTTTCCAGTGAAATAAAAATGATGGAAAAAGATATATTTTTGCTTTGTACGGATGGTTTAACAGATATGGTACAAAAGGAGAAAATTGCTGCTGTTTTGTCAGAAAATACTACCTTAGAAGAAAAGGGAAGAAGCTTAGAAAAGCTGGCAATGGATGCAGGAGGAAGAGATAATATTACAATTTTATTATTAGAAAAACAAGTTTGAAAGCAAAAAAACAGGAGGAAAAAGATGAAATTGAATTTTATTGGAATTTTTATGTCAGATACCAATGTGATTATATGTGAAAGTATCGCAGTTATTTTATTATTGCTAGTATGTATTTTCCTTAGTAGGAAACAAAAACAGAAAAAGAAGAATACGGAACAGGAAGAAAGCAGAAAAGAATGGGAACAGTTACAACGTTCTTTAAAAAATGAGAAGGGAAGATAAAAAATGGGATTTGTAATTTCAATCTATACAAAATTAGCATTTAAAGAATACATGATGCCATCGATTCAAAATTCAGATTATACAATTACCTTGCGAAGTAATTATTTTCAATTGAAGGAAGATGTGCAAGTAGAATTAGAAGTATTAAAGGGAAAATGGCGCATTAAAAACAGTTTAAAATATACGGGAGTAGAAAAAGAAGGACGTTCGTTGGAAAATAATGCAGTGGTAACGTTATATACCAACAATGGAGAAGAAATATCCATTATTGCAAAAGAGATAGAAGCCAATTTTCATGTATATAAAAAATATAGTTTGAGAGATGTTGCGGCTGTATCCATAGGAAAGGAACATACGAATACAATCTGCTATGACTATTTGGGAATGGTATCTCGTAACCATGCAAGAATAGCAAGAACAGAAAACGGATACAAGATTGAAAATCAAAGTGTCAATGGAGTCTATGTAAATGCAATGAAAATTGAGCAGAGTATAGAATTGAATTTTGGAGATTTTATCAATATTCTCGGACTGCATATTGTCTTTTTGGGGGATATTCTTGCGATAGATACAGCAGACAATGGAGTTATTGTAAGAAATGAATTGCTTCATGAATATGAATTTGAAGAAGAACAGACTCGCTTGTTGGGGCCACAGAAGCAAATATCTACTGGTCCGATTTTGTATCATCGAGCACCTAGAAATTATGAAAAACTGGTAAGAAATCAAATAGAGATAGAAGAAGTGCCAGAAAAGAAAAGTACAAAAAAACAATCCACGATACTTACGTTGGGTCCATCCTTAACAATGGTCTTTCCAATGCTTTTGGGATATGCATTTATGGGATATGCCAATAAGATTGAAGGAAATGGAAATGGTTCTAATCTTTATATGTATTCAGGCTTGATAATGATTGTAGGATCTGCGTTATTTGCGGTGTTGTGGGCTGTATTAAATTTACGGGCACAAATAAAAGAAGAAAAGGAAGATGAGAAATTCCGATTTAAAGCATATAGTGAATACTTAGTAGATAAGAAAAACGAAGTAGAGACGGTTTACAATGATACGATCCGAAAATTAGAGGAAACATATCCAAGTGCAAGTGCCTGCTTAAATTATAATGAAAACATGGGAATGCTTTGGAATCGAAATTATACCCATGATGATTTTTTGAGACATCGCTTGGGCGTTGGTGAATTACCATTTCAGTGTGAAATTGCGGTGCCTAAAAAACGTTTTAAATTACAAAAGGATAATTTGGCAGAACAGCCAGAGATGATTAAGGAGAACTTTCAAACCCTTTATAATGTTCCGATTACGTTGGATTTAATAACGAAAAAACTAATTGGAATTGTTGGAGAAAAAACAAAGAGGAATGCAATTGATATAGCCCGACTACTTAGTTTGCAGATTGGGGCGAACAATTGTTATACAGATGTAAAAATGGTATATATCTATGATAATGAAACCTCTGATGATAATGGGCAATGGGAGTTTGCAAAATGGTTTCCACATACATGGTCTGAAGATAAGAACACACGTTATGTAGCAGCATCAAAAGAGGATATGGTGGAAGTTTTCTATGAATTATCAAAGGTAATGCGAAACAGAGAAGAGGAAGAAAATAAACAGGATAGCAGAATAGCAAAGCCGTACTATGTGATGTTTGTATCGGATGTTTCGCTGTTGGAGGGACAAAGCTTTGACAAGTATATATTTAGCGGAGAGCCTTGCTATGGACTTACGACTATACTATTAACGGATAGCCATGAAAAGCTACCAAATGACTGTGAATTTATTATTGAAAATTCAGAGAACTTCTCTGGTATGTATGATGTATACCAGGGAAAAATGGAAAGACAGAAGATAAAATTTGATGCATTAGATATTGATGAATTAAACGAATTTTCGCGTCACTTATCTGCATTACATGTACCAGAGACAGAAGAGGGCGGGGAACTTCCAAATTCCATTACATTTTTTGATATGTATCAGATTAATCGAATCGAAGAATATCCTGTAAAAGAAATGTGGGCAAAATGCAAAACATACGAGAACATTAAGGGAATGTTGGGACAACGTGCGAATGGAGTGCCATGTTATCTGGATGTACATGAAAAATATCATGGACCTCACGGATTGGTAGCAGGTACCACAGGATCAGGTAAAAGTGAAACCTTACAGACTTATATATTATCATTGGCTATTAATTACAGCCCCGATGATGTAGGATTTTTCATTATTGATTATAAGGGTGGAGGAATGGCGAATCTTTTTGATGGACTTCCACATATGATTGGTCAGATTTCAAACTTGTCTGGTAATCAAGTAAAACGTGCCATGATTTCCATAAAAAGTGAAAACCGTCGAAGACAGCGTGTATTCTCTGAAAATGGAGTAAACAATATCAATTTATACACCAAGTTATATAAAAATGGAGAAGCACATTTACCAATTCCGCATTTATTTATTATTATAGATGAGTTTGCGGAATTAAAGCGTGAAGAACCTGATTTTATGAAAGAACTGATTAGTGTAGCGCAAGTAGGTCGAAGTCTTGGCGTGCATTTGATTTTGGCAACACAGAAGCCAAGTGGTACGGTAGATGATAATATTTGGAGTAACTCAAAATTCCGTTTATGTTTGCGTGTGCAGGATAAACAGGATAGTAGAGACATGTTACATAAAGATGATGCAGCTTTTATTACGCAAGCAGGACGCGGTTATTTACAGGTGGGAAATGACGAATTATATGAACTGTTCCAGTCTGGTTTCAGTGGTGCTATATTTGACGAAAACATGGTGGTTACAACAAAAGATGTAGCGAAGATGATTTCTATGCCTGGAAAGGTAGAAATGACAGGAAACAGTGTAAAGCAGTCACAAAAATTACATGCAGAGGTGTTGTGGGTAACACAGCTTTGCAGATGTATGGATGAGGTATTTCAGCAAATTTCCAAGGAAAATGCGGAGCAACCATCAGATACGGAAAGTAAGACACTTCATATTGTAGAATTGATGTATCAGGCATTGGAACGCTTTAAGATAGAGTACCCAGTAAGTGATTTTAACACAGCACGATTAAAGGAGTTTGTTGGTTTATATGGCGAAGTAGTTGGAACGGTAGAAAAAGAAGCATTGCCATTGCAAATTCTTAATCGCTCAGTAAGCAAAGGGGTTAAATTACCACAGGCAAAAGAAAAGACACAATTAGATGTGACAAAGCAATATTTGAAAAAAGTTGCTGTTGAAAATGGTTATACACATGATATGCAACTTTGGATGCCATTATTAAAAGAGCAGATTTACTTAGATGAATTTGAAGAGTTCAGAAATATGGCATATAGAGATGGACAATGGAAAAAGCCAATTGGTGAAGCAAAACTGGAGATTGTAGTTGGAAAGGCAGATGATCCAGAAAATCAGAATCAGATGGCAGTGACATATGATTTCCTAAATAAAGGCCATTTAGTAATAGCGGGTAGTATTGTGTCTGGTAAGAGTACAACTGTACAGACGATTATGTATAGTTTAATTCAAAAATATTCACCAGAATATGTAAACATGTACGCAATTGATTTTAGTAGTAAATTAACTATGGCATTTGAAAAGGCACCTCATGTGGGTGGCATAATGTATGAGGATGATTTTGAAAAAATATCCAAATTTGTAACCATGATGGAAACGATAATGGAACAAAGAAAGGCTGCATTTCGAGGTGGAAACTATAAGCAGTATTTGCAGATGCATGGGCCAGAATTTCCAGCTATTATTGTTTTTATTGATAACTATGCCGCATTCAAGGAAAAGACAGAGGAATTATACGAAAATTTTGTAATTCGTTTATCAAAAGAAGGTGCAAGCCTTGGTATTTATTTGGTTGTAACAGGTGCATCCTATGGTTTTGCAGATATTACAGCTCGTGTTGGTGAAAATATTGAAAATGCACTTTGTCTACAACTTCAGGAGAAGTTCTCCTATGTAGAATTTTTACATACACCACAGATAGATATTATGCCTGAGGCAGGTATAAAAGGACGTGGTATTACCGTGGTGGAGGATCGAATCTTAGAGTATCAGGTTGCCCTCGCGTTGGAAGCGGAAAATGATTATCAACGTATGGAACGAATTGAGGATGTTTGTGAGGACATGCTGGAAGCTTGGGACGGAGAGTGTGCAAGAAAGATACCGGAAATACCAGAAAAACCAGTGTGGTCACAGTTTATACAGCAGGCAGGGCAGTATCAAAAATTGGAAAAAGATAAACTACCAATTGGATATGACAAAAATAGTGCAAATGTGTATAGCCTGTCCTTAAAGGATTTCTTCTGTTACTTGGTTTGCGGTTTTGGAAGAACAGGAAAAACGAATTTCATGCGTGTAATGATACAGTCTGCACTGTTGAAGGATTCGCAAATTTGCATCGTGGACAGTCCAAAGAGGGAACTAAAATTATTTGCAAATGAGGAAAAAGTAACATATTTAACAGAAGAAGCAGAGATTACAGCATATGTCAAAGAACAGTTGTTACCTACATTTGCAAAACGTAATAATAAGAAATGGGACATGATAGATGCAGATTATGAGGAAGAACAGATTTATGAAAAAATGCAGGAAGAGACACCAATCTTTATGTTTATAGGTGACTTAGATTGGTTTACCGAACTCATTTATACAGCAGAGGATGACATAAGTGGTATCTTAGAAAACTTAACGGAAAAGGGAATCCTGCATAATATTTACTTTGTGGCAGAAATTGCAATGGATAAGATAACAAATGTAATGGGTTATCAGTTATACAGTAATTTTGTTTCCTATGAAACTGGAATACATTTTGGAGGACGACTTGGAGAAAATGATGTATTACCATTTGGCTATGTGCCTTATAACGAACAGGGAGTAAAGGATTCTGTTGGTGTTGGTTCAATACCTGGTGATAGTGGTTATACAGGAGTTAAAAAAGTTGTGATTCCAATGGCAAGAAAATAAATGAAATGAGGCGAAAATATGATATTAGTGGATGTGAGGATACCAGCGGTGGATGCTACTTATGATTTTATGCTTGACGAAAATACACCTGTTGAGCAGATTAAGATGGAAATTATTGAAATGGTAGCAAAGCAAACCCAGAGTGGAAAACCAGAAAATACAGAGGAATTTATGTTGTTTAGTACAAAGGAAAAGAGACAATTACAAGGAAACCGGACATTATACGAGGCAGGAATTAAAGATGGCCATTCTCTCATGCTTGTATAGAACCTAAAAGGGAAAAACGTCAATTGTTACATAAAGAATGTCAATTTTTACAAATGGAAAAAGAGCCATAAATTTATGCTATGATTGGTTATGTTGAAAGAATGAATGAAAGAAAGTCGGAGGAACGATTGATTGGTCAATCGTGTGTATCGTGCAAAGGGGAAAGGAAGCTACCAATATAATGGGAAGTTACTTGTTTCCGCACGATACTGATAAAATAAGATGCGAAGCAATGCAAAATAAAGGCATCGTAGGGAGGAGGAATATGGCTGAGTACAAATTGGGGATAACGTGTATACAGACAATGACGGAAGATGTAAATGAACAAATTCATCTGCTATCTCGCAAAGTATTGGAACTGCATCAGGCGATGGACAGACTTCAAGCAGAATGGGAAGGCGAAGGATATGCAACATTTGTTTCGGAAGTTGAAAAGGATATGAGAAGATTGGAGCGTTTGCTTTCAAATCTTAAAATAATTTGTCAATATGAAAAAAATGCAGAGAGAGAATATACATCCTGTGAAAAGAAAGTAGCCAATTATGTCAATGAATTGTAGAAGGCGGTGTAAAAATGCAAAATGTTTCATTTAAAATAGAAACGGAAAAAGTAAAAAAGCAGGCAGTCGCCATTTCCACTTTGCTAAATGACATAGACGGAGATTTTAAGAAGATCTCACAAGATATAAAAAAAAGTCGTATTTTTTGGCAGGGAGAAGCTGGTGAAAAGCATCAGAGGTTATTTAAGAAAGTAGAAGAAGAGGCGGAAGAGTTATTTCAAGACTTAGGGAAGCACTCAGATCATTTACTTAAAATAACAGGAGTATATGAAGAAAAAGAGAAGGTTGCACTGGAAATTGTAGAGAATTTATCTGGAAGTACACTCCGAATTCGATAAATTAGGAGGTGAATTTATGTCTGGCATAAAAGTAATGCTTCATTACCATGAAATACAGAGTGTAATAGAGGAACTTGGGAAGATTGAGGCAAAGCTAAAGAAGGAAAAGGAACAGTTACAAGCAATTGAAGAAAAGTTAGGAAAATTGTGTTGGCAGGGCGAAAATGCTGAGACATACTACCAGAAATTAAAAAAGAGAGAAAGTGCATTGGAAGAAAGTATTTTGAAATTGAAAAAGATAAAAGAAGCGATTATAGCAGTCGCAAAGAACTTAAATGATGCGGAAGAGTTTGTTCAGCAACTTGCCAAAGACAGGGCAGAGTAATTTAGTAAAGGAGGAGTTTGCAGATGGCTGACGTTAAAATCAAAACCAATACAGCCCAATTGAAAAAGGGAACAACCCAAATTCTTGCGGACTTAAATGTTATAAGAGAACAATTGAATTTGTTGCGTTCGCAAGGAGCAAAATTATGTGGCTACTGGAGAGGTGAAGGTCATGATGAATTTCAAAAGAAGTTTAATAATGACTGCAAAGAAATTCAGGAGTTTATTACAGAAGTGGGAAAATACCATAAAGATATCCAGGCAGTTATAAAAAATTATGAAAAGAGAGAGAAAGAGATTGTAGAGCTTGCCATGGAGCGCAATGCGAAATAAAAGCTTTCGGTTAATTATTACAAAAGATATGCCAAATATGACAAAACAAAGAAAAGAATGAAAAGGATGCTATAATAAAAAATGTAAGACAGAGGAAGTCAAAAACATTGACTGAGAAAGATAGAAAGATAATAGGAGGAACAAAAATGGCAACAGTAAGTATTAAGACAAATACGAAAAATTTAAGAAACGGAGCAACAAAGGTAAAATCAGAACTAGCAACAATTAAGACTGAATTGACACATTTGCGTAGCGAGGGAAAGAAATTAAACAGTTACTGGTCAGGAACAGGACATGATGAGTTTGAAAAGAAGTTCAACAATGACTGTGACGAGGTACAGGATTTTATTGCAGAAGTAGAGAAGTATTACACAGACATTCAAAAAGTAGCACAGAATTATGAAACAGGAGAAAAAGCAGTTGTAAATCTTGCATCAACTAGAAACAAATAAAAGAGTCCCGTTACCAAAAGTAAGAAAAATGAAGGAAGAAAAAGAAAAAAAGGAAAGAAGAGGAGAATAAAAATGGCAAATTATACATTTACAGTATCAACAGAGAAATTAAGAACAGCATCAACAAAAGTAGGAAGTGCAATGAATCAGATTGATAAGAAGGCAAACAGTATCTACAATACAATTAACGGTCTGAGCGGAGCAACATGGGATGCAAATTCACAGAAAAAGGTAATGAAGAAATTGGCAGTAATGAAAAAAGATATTGCAACAATGAAGAAGATGTTAAATGAGCAGACAACAGAATTGCTTACATTTGCTCAGAAGTATGAGAGTGCAGAGTCAAGCAACGTAAGTCAGGTTAGCAACTTGAGCAGCTCTCAGGTAGTACAGATTCGATAATATAAAAATAGAAAACAAATATTACAAAAGGTTAAATATTACAAAAAGTATGTCAAATATTACAAAAGAAAGATAAGAATGAAAAAGATGTTATAATAAAAATGTAAGACAGAGGAAGTCAAAAAGATTGAATGAAAAAGATAATAGGAGGATTAAGAAATGGCAGCAGTAAGTATTAAGACAAATACGAAAAATTTAAGAAACGGAGCAACAAAGGTAAAATCAGAACTAGCAACAATTAAGACTGAATTGACACATTTGCGTAGCGAGGGAAAGAAATTAAACAGTTACTGGTCAGGAACAGGACATGATGAGTTTGAAAAGAAGTTCAACAATGACTGTGACGAGGTACAGGATTTTATTGCAGAAGTAGAGAAGTATTACACAGACATTCAAAAAGTAGCACAGAATTATGAAACAGGAGAAAAAGCAGTTGTAAATCTTGCATCAACTAGAAACAAATAAAAGAGTCCCGTTACCAAAAGTAAGAAAAATGAAGGAAGAAAAAGAAAAAAAGGAAAGAAGAGGAGAATAAAAATGGCAAATTATACATTTACAGTATCAACAGAGAAATTAAGAACAGCATCAACAAAAGTAGGAAGTGCAATGAATCAGATTGATAAGAAGGCAAACAGTATCTACAATACAATTAACGGTCTGAGCGGAGCAACATGGGATGCAAATTCACAGAAAAAGGTAATGAAGAAATTGGCAGTAATGAAAAAAGATATTGCAACAATGAAGAAGATGTTAAATGAGCAGACAACAGAATTGCTTACATTTGCTCAGAAGTATGAGAGTGCAGAGTCAAGCAACGTAAGTCAGGTTAGCAACTTGAGCAGCTCTCAGGTAGTACAGATCCGATAATTGATAATTGAAATATAGCTTGAAAAGGAATGGGGTTAGGTTGCTGACCCTGTTCTTTTGCGTATATCATGTTAGCATGTTTGTTGACAAAATTACGTGGCGAAGTACATTGGTTATTTATTAGAGAAAACAGGAGGAAGGATCATGAAAAAAATAAAGGCAGGGATTGTTAGTGTATTACTGATCTGTTGTATACTATGCAGTCCGATTAATTTGATCTGCGCTGCAAATAAAGAAAATACAGATTCGGAACAAATTGCGGATGCAAAAAGGGGAATAGTAGAGATAGAAACTGGATTTAGCAAAGAAAATGGAAAATTCTACAAAATGAAACATGGAAGTGGTTTTCTGGTTTGTAACTCAAAGGATGAGGGCGTATTTATTGTTACAAATACTTCAAAGGTGACACTGTCTGAAAAGCAGAAAAAGGAATATTGTAAAAAACATAAAATAAAGTTTGAGAGCCAACAGGACTTAAAAACGGTATTTCGTGTTATTGTTGATGGGGACGTAACAGAAGATTTAACTATGTTGTCTAGTAGTAAAGAACAGGATATTTGTATTTTAGAGAGTGAAAATGTCATCCAGACCAAAAAGGCGTTGCCGCTGGAAAATCAGCAGGAAGTAGAAATTGGAGATCGTGTCTATGCTATGGGATTTTCAGAAGGTCCAACCAATGATTATACTGCGGAAAACGTAGAGATTCATGGTGGGGAAGTAGAGGATTCTGCTGCAAGAATAAAACAGGAGAATTATATACAGCATACAGCAAGTATAAATACAGAAAATTCGGGGGGACCATTGTTATCTCAGGAAGGTTATGTAATAGGTATCAATAATGCAACGAAAAGTGTAAAGGGCACAACAAGCGGTTATGCATTACCAGTGACAGAATTGATTACATTATTGGATAATTATGGAGTTTCTTACGATAGTAAGGAACGTCATACTACATATGCGGAATTGGAGAAATACTATAAAGAATGTCAAAAGAAAATTGACAGTAATACATATAGAAGTGCCTCTGTAGAAAATTTGGAAAGTGCATTAAAAGAAGTAAAATCAATGTTAAGTGATGGAGAGGAAAGTAGTATAAAGGACTATAAAGAGGCAAAAGAACTTTTGGAAGAGGGAGAGCAAGGACTTGTTAAAAAAACATCAAAACTACGAATGGTAAGTGTTGTTTTGGCAGTGGTGATTGGTGTTTTAGGTATCTGGCTTGTTGTTTTGCTGGTACAGATAGGAAAAAGAAAAAGAAATGAATCTGCTTTGCAGAAACAAGGAAATACGGAAAGAAATGAAAGAGAAAATATTGTAATACGCAGGGTATCGCCTGACAACGAAGAGAATATAGAAAGGGAAGGACTTGAATCGGTAGCGGAAGAAAAGACGGATGAAAGAGATTCTTCTGCATTATATATGGAAGAGGAACGAACGATGATTTTGGGAAGTGGGTATCGACCATATGAAGCATATCTTAAAGGAACAGTGAATAATCAAAAGATGTTACTTGATAAGGCAAAGGTTATTATAGGAAAGAGTAGAGAAGTGGCGGATTGTATTATTAAAGAAAATAGTGCAATCAGTAGAGAACATGCGAAGATCTGTTGGAGCAATGGAGCCTATTATTTATATGATCTACATTCGGCTAATGGAACTTTTCTAAATGGAAAAAAAGTAGATGACAGAGGAGTCAAGCTGACAGAGGGAGATAAGATTGTTTTTGCAAATGAAATGTATGAATTTAATATAAAAAGGGAGGGGTAATAATAAGATGTTGAAGGTCAACACAGAAAAAATGGCTTTCTATGGGAAAGAAGAACAAAGTATTGCAAGAAATATTTGTGATATGGGAAGTGAAATAAATCAGATAAGGGAGAAGTTAAGTAAGAATTTGGAGGATGGGGAAACCTCGGTAATTTTAAATAATCAATTGTACAAGCTAAGTGAGACATTGATACAGGAAGGAAAAAAGCTTGATCAGATGGGAACTGTTCTAGAAAAAATCGCAAATGAGTATAAGAAGACAGAAAAAAACATAACAGATAGCGTATCAGATACATAAATAATCGATAAGATTGGAAAAATAATAGTTAATGGCAAGGAAGTGGTATTTTACTGCTTCCTTATTGTTTTCCCAAGAAACATATCCAAACGTATTTTTTACAAAAAGAGCAGTGTTTCCTGTGAAAATTACAGAAAGCTTTTTTGTGTATTTGAATGTAAAAATAAAAAATGGTATAATTATATAGATTTCAATATAATTTAAGACGGAGGGATGAAATGTTAAAAATTGCAATTTATGATAAGGATAAAAGACAACAGGCGCAGATTTTGGATTATATTGCAAGAGATGTCGATATTGAGGATGATTATGCAACGGAATGTTTTTCAGATATCGAAACGGTGAAAGCTAGAATTGAAGATGCAGATTTTCACTTCGATATTATTTTTATTGAAGTGGATGAAAAAGGAGAAAAGGGACTTTCGCTGGCATCCTATATCCGAAGTAAAAATATGGATATTGATATTTTATTTCTTGCTCAAACCTTAGATTATATAACAGAGGCATTTCGATATAGAGCCTTTAATTATTTGGTAAAACCAATTACGTTTTCTAAATTTCAGTATGAAATAAAACAATATTTGCAAGAACACAAAAATTATCAAAAGGATTACTTATCGGTGACAATTCAGGGAAAGGAACAGATGATCCCTTTAAATGCTGTTTTATATTTTGCAAGTAATGGAAGAAAAATAGGAGCTTTTTTTGCAAATGCAGGTGAGGAAATCTGGTTTTATGGGAAATTGAATGAACTGGAAGAAAATTTAGAGAAATTTGATTACATACGTTGCCATCAGAGTTATCTGGTAAACGGAAATAAGATTGAAAATGTCGATAGAGAAAATGTATATGCGGGGAATGAAATGTTTCCGATTAGTCGGAAGTATGGAGAAAAGGTGCAGGAGCAATGGAACCGTATAAAAAAGAATCGTTATAATAATGCCGATATTATGACTATGGGAAGTGGTTATAAAGAAGGTTTTGAGGATGAGGAAACTATATGTGAGAGAACTGCTACCATGCTGGCATCAAAGAAATGTGCTACTGGAAGTACAAAGTATGGTTTAGTAGTCGGTATTCGTGGACCACGGCAAAATGTTTCCTATCGAATTTATGATGAGGAAGAAATTTGCATCGGCAGAGACAGCAAGCAATGTCAGATTACTATAAATAATGGAGAAGTTAGTAGAAAGCATTGTGGAATAAAGTTTGATTTGGCAAAGCAATGCTACAGTATCTATGACTACTCTAAAAACGGTGTCTGGATAGCTGGAATTGGACGTATTACACCGAATTGCTGGGTTCAGGTAGAAAAGGACTCTTTAGTACAAATAGTAAATGATAACTGCTCTTTTATATTAGTGTAGAGTAAGTTATTGGATAGACTGCAAATAAAAAACGGGCTGGTCGTATAGAGCGACTAGCCCGTTTTTGCTCTATAGGAGCATTCATCCCATAGAGCAAAACGTTTTGTTTTAGAAATTAAATCCTGTATTTACTTTATTTTAATTTTAATTTTTGCTTTTTTATTAGAACCATCTGTAGCAGCGGCAGTAATGGTAACGGTTTTACCTGCACCAGCCTTTTTTGTTGTGACAAGTCCTTTTTTCGTTACAGTTGCAAATTTAGGATTTGAGGATGTCCAGGTAAGTTCCTTGTTAGCTGTTTTACCTGTTGTTATTACCGTTGCTTTTACGGTAAGCTTTTTACCTGCATTTACAACCTTTTTAGCGTTTAATGTGATCTTTTTCACTGCATGTTTTACAATTTTTAATTTGTAAGTTGTAGTTATGCCTGAACCATCTGCAGCAACAGCAGTAATGGTAACGGTTTTACCTGCACCAGCAGCTTTTGTGCTTACAATTCCGTTTTTATTCACAGTAGCGTATTTGGTATTGCTGCTTGTCCAGTTTACTTTCTTATTTGCACAATCTTTTGGTAAGACAGTAGCGGAAAGTGTTGTTTTTTTGCCTGCCGCAACTTTTTTTGTTGTTCCTGTAATTTTAATGGAAGAAACGGTTGCAGCATTTGTAGCAGGCTTTGTAATTTTGTAAGTTGTATTAACTGTTCCTGCAAATTCGCCCATTCCAGTAATTGTAACTATATAGGTTCCAGCATTTCGTGCTGTTGTATTACCGGAAACTGTAAAGTCAGTACCTTCGGTTAGAATGTACTTTCCATATGATAAAGAAAGTACCGCTGTTTTTTCTTTTCCATCGTAAGTAAAGTTTTGAGCGTGGATAGATGTGTCTGCAATTGCAACCGCATCCTCACTGACTAATTTTATAGTACCTGCATTAGTATTTGAAACATATTCAATAGTAGCGTTTCCAGCTGCATCGGAGGTAATTTGTGTTGCATAAACTAATTTATCAGCCGTTATTTTTTCTCCATATGCAGCATTTTTGGTAAATACATAAAACATATATTTTTTGTCAGGTGATAGGTTATTATAAGTAGCAGTAGTGGAACCGTTTGTACTTGTTTTACCTATTGTTTGTTTTTTTACAAGTTTTGAAGTTGAAACGCTGTTGGCATCTATAATTTCTACATCTTCATCACATCCGGATAATATTAGATTTGGATTGTTTCTAATATCTAAAGTTTTAATTCCATTGCCGGAACAGCTTAAATCAGTTAAATTTGGATTGTTTCTGATATCTAAGCTAGAAAGATTATTGTTATAGCACCAAAGTTGCTGTAAATTTGTATTACTACTTACATTCAAACTTGTTAAATTGTTTTCATAACAATCCAGTTCTGTAAGTTGTGAATTGTTGCTTACATTGAGGCTTGCTAAGTTATTTTGGTAGCAAGCGAGAACACTAAGTTTTGTATTTCTGCTTACATCTAAGCTCGTCAATTGATTGTCTCCACAATCCAAATAGGTTAATTCTGTAAAATACTCAATTCCCTTTAGATTTGAGATGTTCAATGAAGTGATAGCCATTGTAGTAGTGTCGTTAATTTCAGAAGCACTTAAATATTTGTTTTCGTCATAATCAATGCTTTCTAAGATAAATTGTCTAAAGTTTGCATCAGGAAAGTTTGTTGCATTAATTGCAATGCCATCTGGTGTATCTGTTTGTTTGTTATCGTCAGTATCTTCTTTTTTTAGGGTTACGGAAATATCCTTTGCCGCATCTGCTATAGTGAAACTAGCTGATCCATCAGAGTAGCCGTCCATTTTAAAGGTTGCATTGTATTTTCCTGGGTCATAATATGCAGTATATACACCTTTTTCATCTGTCTCAAAGTCAGGTTGGTTGTCGCTTTTTATACCAGACATCTGGAAGTTTGTATTAGCCAAAGATTTGCCGTTCTGGTCTTTGAGTGTGAAACTAACACGGTATTTTTTATAAGGGCAACTACCAAATCCAAATTTTCCTTTATCAACAGACCAATAAAAATCAGAAATGTCAAATGCAGCACTGGTACTTGCTTTTACCGATTTTAACTTTGAAAGGAAAGATATCTCTGCCTCTAAGCTTAAACCTAAGGAGATATTACCATCGACACAGGCTTTACAGCTATGTTGAATATCATCATCTGAATTCATAGAATAGCTTAATGTTGCTTTAATATTAAGTCCAATTGTACCAGTTGCTTCTGTTTCAGCGACTTTTTTTGAAATAATGGTAAAGGATGGTGTTAAATCAATACCAATAAACACGTCAGCTTCTATTTCAAGTGTAGGAAGGTTAATTTCTGGTTTCGGTGTAATTAACTGAAACTTTTTGGAAGCAGATGAGTCAAATTTAAAGCCAAAGGATGATTTAATATCAGCTGATACATTTATTTTACCAGAAATATTTAAATCTAAAGCTGGTTCAAGTGCAATATAAATTCCAGGAATTGGGGATACACAAATATATCCAAGTGGAATATTTGCATCTAATGCGGCTTCCGCTTCTACTTCGCAACTAAGATTTGCACCGACATCAAACTGTAAGTATTGATGTTTAAAAGAAATGTAGTATTCTAAATTTAGCTCTAATGCCAATGAAGCAGAACCGGAAACTTTAGAAGAACCACTAATATTATAAGGAGCTTTACCAGTATTTGCACTACTACTATCATCATTTTTTTCACTTGTATCAAAAGAGTAGTCTAAAAAGGTTGCCGTGATTGATCCATCGCCTTTAAAAGCGGAAGTTTTCATTTCATTTGAAGCTTTAGAAAGACCATTATAAGTGACGCATGTTGCTGCACTATCTGTATCTACCGTTGCGGAAGATGAATCTGCCTGTGTGTCAATTTTTACAACTGAGAATACATCTTCTGTTTCTACATTGTTATCTTCTGTAATAACAGCAGTAGAATCGGTAATATCAATGTTAGCAACTTTAGCAATTAAAAATTCATTCTCCTCATATTCATAGGAAAAAGTATCACCCTTTTTTAAGTTGCTAATCTGTGAGTCGATATTTTTGATGGTATAAGTACCTGATTCAGAGTCAGGATTTACAACTGTGTTGAGGTCTTTTTCTGGTTCGATCACCTTTACATCATCATCAAGAACAACGAAATTGTTCTTTTTATCGTTGTCTAAATTTACGACCTGTTCTTCATTAAAGTCATCCACAGTTTGATCCATCAATTGCTGCATATCCTTTGTATACATTGGATTTGTATATTCCTCTGATAGAGGACGTCCTAATTCTGATGAAATCAATGTGGCACGAATATAATAATAAGTTGGTATAGAACCTGTTGAGATTGTGACAGCCACATTGGTATCACTTTCTTTTACTTCTTTTTCGCCAGAAGCGATGAGTTGTGTACCGTCTTCGGAGTAAATACCTACAAGAAGTGTACAAGACTGCGTTGTTCTAAAAGAAACATTTGCAGTTTTACCAGACATTTCAATGTCTAAAATGCAGTTTGGATTATTCGTTTGATTTTTTTGATTTGTATAATCTGTTAATGAATTTTGCAGGATTTTTCCAAAGCTATTGCTGCCTTGTACCTGTACATTGCCAGCATTCATGGATGCGGCTTCTTTCATGTTATTATTAGTAGGAATACTGCTTGCTTGTACAGAAGTATTCGGCAGGCAAAGAATTGTTACTAATAATAGAATAAAAATTCGTTTTAACCATAGATTTTTTTTCATAGTTAGTTAGTTTTCCTTTCTGTAAATAAATATGTTTTTCGATGTAGTGCATGACATTATGAGTATGTAATAAAATGTTTCGTTGGTTTTTTCAGGTGTCTGTTTTTCATCCAAAAGCCATCAGAGTGTTTCGGTTGAATATGTGCCTTGTGTAAAATCAGTTATGCAGTACATCAGAACGTAGTTTAGTATAGCAGTAAAGGAAGTCCAAATTAACGGAATGTTAAAAATTACAATAAAATTGTAATTTTTTGCAAAGGTTTAATTTACTTTTTTTGTAATTGCTAATATAATGATATTTGGGGTCAGAAGATGCCTTATGGATTGTTCCTTGCCTTTGGCATCATATAGTAGATAAAACATTCTTTAATGGAAATTAAATTTTAAATAGGCGAAATGAGGTATCAAATAATGGAAAAGAACTTTAAAGAGTGGGAGATAGAAGCATGTATAGGTGAAGGGGCGTTTGGAAAAGTATACAAAATTGTCAGAGAAGAATTTGGACATACTTATGATGCAGCATTGAAAGTAATTGAGGTGCCACAAAATCAGGCAGAGTATGAGACCATAAGAAATGAAATGGTGAATACGCAGGAAGCGGAAGAATATTTTGCAGGAATGGTGCAGGATATTGTAGAAGAATTTACATTGATGTCCAAGTTAAAGGGAAATTCGAATATTGTAAGTTACGAAGATCACTCTGTTATAAAAAAAGAAGATGGATATGGCTGGAAAATCTATATTCGTATGGAATTGCTTACAGGATTGTTCAAACATATAAAGCAGGTAGATGTATCTAATTTGGATATAGTGCAACTGGGTATTGATATATGTAAGGCATTGGAAGTTTGTCAGCAGTATCACATTATTCACAGAGATATAAAGCCAGAGAATATATTTGTATCGGATGTTGGTACATATAAATTAGGGGATTTTGGTATTGCCAGAGAATTAGAAAGAACATCTGTGGGGTTATCCAAAAAGGGGACCAGAAGTTATATGGCACCAGAGGTTTATAAGGGAATGGAGTACAATGCTACGGTGGATATTTATTCTCTTGGAATTGTATTATATCGTTTTATGAATAACAATCGGTTACCGTTTATGCCGCCAGCACCAGAACCAATTCGCTATACAGACAAAGAGAAGGCAGATTTGTTGCGTATGAGCGGTCAGCCGTTACCAGCTCCAGAAAAGGCAAGTGATGCATTTGCCAGAGTCATTGTCAAGGCGTGTGCGTATTTGCCACAGGAGCGTTATCAAAGTGCTAGTGAAATGCGAGAAGAACTGGAACGGGTAAAGGAATTAGAACAAAAGGAAATTTTGTTTTATCATACGCAAGATAAGGCGGATGTAGAAAAAACAGAAACAAATGTGACGGGGAATCATAAGGCTGTTTCAAAACTGGAAGAGGAACAGGCAGAGACCGTTTGTTTGGAACAGCAGGAAACGGAAATTTCAAAGGGTGCAGATTTACAACAGGAGCAGGAAGAGGGAACCGTATATATGTTTCACAAAAATGCGGCTCCAGAAAAGGAAAATGATCGTGAATCCGCTGCTTTACAGAAAGAGCATTCCGTAGACTCCAATATAGCATTAGAGCAACAGAAAATACAGGAAGAGAATGAAAATAAATCGGTTTTACAGAAAACAGAGAATAAACTGCCATGGAATAAAAAGATAGGAATTGGAGTTGTGGTACTGTTGGTCATTGTAATAGGCAGTATAGCAGCCGTAACAATGTCTGGCAGCAAATCTTCGTCTAAGGAACCAAGGACGGAAAAAGTAGAGGATACAAAGGCTCCTACAAAAGAACCTGACAAGCAGGCAACCATACAACCAAAAGCAACAAAGAAACCAACGGCAGAACCGACCAAAAAAACTACACCGAAAGCAACAAAGAAACCGAAAAGGACAGTAGTGACACAGAAACCAGTGGTAACTACCAAAAAGCCTGTGACAGCAGCACCAACAAAGGCACCAGTACGGACAAAGGCTCCAACTGTCACAAGACAGCCAAGACAAAATGATTCCAATGTTTTTAAAGAGCGAGACAAATCAGATAATGTATTGCAAGAGCGATAGGATTAAGGATTTCTATTGATTGATGTAATACTTGGGAGTAAGAGTAGTAAAAATTTAATAAGGGTGCATGAAATAGATAAGATACCAAGGATTTCGGTTATCTTATCTATTTTTTTCTTCTATTGGGGCATTCTAAGGGGGAAAATGCTTCGCAGGAATGTCCAGCTTGCAAAAAAGTTTTCTTATATTGCAATTTTAAAAATGGAAAATTTTAATAATTTTTTACAAAAATTTACTTTAAAATACTTTTTTATGGCAAAATAATACGTTTACGACATAAAAAGCACCGTTTACGACCAATCTGAACCAAACCAATAAAAATGAGGTAAAATATGTAAGAGAAAAGTTAGCCTAAAAGGTCAATGAAATGGAGGCGCATGTTATGCTAAAAACATAAGCATAGAATAGGTGTAGTATTTCGTAAAGCTGTGATAGAGAAGTTTGAGGATAAAAATATGGAAATTATTAAAATAGCCGTATGTGATGATGAAAAAATTTTTGCGGATAAATTAAAGAAGATAATAGAAAAGTACTGTTTGGGAAAGAAAATTTCGTATAAGCTTGATAGCTACGATTCTGGAGAAGCCTTTCTTTCCAGTTCACTTAAAATGGCAGAGTATCAGATTGCCTTTTTTGATATTAACATGGAGGGCATCAATGGTTTAGAGGCTGCGCGACAGTTGCGAAAAGTTTGCAAGGAGACGTATATAATATTTGTAACAGCATTTATCAATTACACGTTGGAAGGATATAAGGTAAATGCGATTCGTTATATTCTTAAAGAGGACCTTAATTTTGAACAATCTGTTTTTGAAAGTTTAGATGCCGTATTTGAAAAAATGCGGGAGGTACCACGTGTAAATACATTTTCTTTTCGAGAGGGAGAAAAGAGCATTCCGATGGAAAAGATTATGTATATTGAGAGCAATTTGCATAAACTGACCTTTCACGTTTTTGATAAGGAGGCTGTGTCATATACAATGTATGAAACGCTTAATAAAATTACAGGAATATTTCCAGAGGAGTTTGTACGTATTCATCAAAGTTATCTGGTTAATTTGAAATTTGTAAGATGTGTGATGGAAAATCAATTGCTGTTATCCAACAGTGAGAGATTACCAATAGCAAGGTCAAAGCTTAAGGAAACACGTGATCGGGTTACTTTATACAAAGGAGCGTTATAATGGGATATATTGTACAAAGTTATATCGTTATTTTTATAGAGACGATATGCTGTATTATTTTCTGCGAAATATTTGGTAGTAATACAGAGTTAAAAAGAAAGAATGTTTGGTTGTCGCGTTGGAGGATTATATTTTATTTAAGTGTAACTACTTGTGTAACGGTCATTGCTCTGGAGAAACATATGGTAGCCAAACAAGTGTCTATAATTATATTATCTGCATCTTTTATCTATTTTTATAGAAATTGGGAACTAAAAAAATGTATAGTGTTATCCATTGCTTTTCAGAGTCTATTGTTAATTGCGGATTTTATAACAATATTGGTTAAAAAATCATTACTGGCAAATGAAATAAGGGAAAGTGATTTGGAAAATTTTATTATTATAGCCATATCGAAATTGATTTTATTTTTAATTATTCTATTTATTAGCAAGATGTCCTGCCGTAGCAATGTTTTGCACATAAAGGAAAATGAGTGGGTAATTTTCTTTGGCATGTCTTTTTTTTCAATTCTGATTTTACTTGCGATTGCAAAAAATGCAGAGTTTGTTACAAATCAGAAATTGGAGCAATTATTTTGGATTTTGGCGATAGGACTTGTTTGGATGAATATTACAATGTTTTATTTTATACAAAATCTAGGAAAGAGGGGATATTTATTAAAAGAAAAGGCTTTGTTAGAGGCAGACAAGAAAAATCAGTTACATTTATATGAGACGATACAAAATCAGATGCAGGAACAGAGAAAAATTTCACATGAATATAAAAATCAACTTATGTGTATACAGGCATTATGTGTAACAAAAAAATATGATGAGCTTATAAAGTACTTAGAACAGATTAGTGAAGCGGTTTTACATGATTTGGATTATATTGACACCAATCATGTTTTGGCAAATGCTGTAATAAATGTAAAATATCAGGAAGCTATGAAAAACAATATTTTGTTTATTTGCAAAATAAATGATTTATCCGGCTTGACCATCGATTCTACGGAATTGGTTGTATTGTTATCGAACTTATTAAATAATGCGATAGAAGCATGTAAGAAGTGTAGTGGAATACGCAAATTAACCTTAAAGTGTGTTTATGAGCAGGGTGATTTTATTTTGTCTGTAAAAAATTCTTATGATGGAACATTGAAGCTTGTAGGGGGAACTTTATATACCACAAAAAAGAGTAATTGGGAAGGTCATGGAATCGGATTGAAAAATGTTATAAAGATTGTTGAAAAGAATAAAGGAAACTATGCAATGGATTACACCGATACGGAATTTAATATTTCAATCGTGATTCCACAGGGGCATATTTGGTAAAAAACAAGCAATAAAAATACAAAAACTGCAAAAAAATGACAAAAACTGCAATAGGGATTGAAAAGAATCTGACATCCGTTATACTGCCTAGTAAGGAGGTGTGACATGTTAGAGCAAATCGTTAGAAAATTAGTAAGTCTATTATTGCGAAATCGATTTATTTCTCAAGAGGAATATGAGCAGTTTGTTTATGTATTGCTTGGAGATATAGAAAGTTTTTTAGTTATAATAAGTATTTTATTTATAGGTACTGTCATTGGACAAATAGTACCTACTGCAAGTTTTCTGATTTGCTTTTTTGCCCTGCGCAAGAGAACTGGTGGGTATCATTTGAGTTCGTATTATAAATGTTATATAGGGACTGTATGTTTATATGTTTTTATAGCGGGCATTTCTTATTTAATATTTGGACATGAGGAAATCTTAATTGGTTGTGCAGTGGTTGCCGGAATAGTAATTATGTACATAGGGAATGTAAATCATCCGAATATGAATGCAGAAGAGGAAGAAGTGCATGAATTAAAAAAGATGTCCAGAATTATTGTAATTTTGGAATTGTTAGTTATCTTCTTTTTAAACTGGTTAGGAAATGCGGAAATGGTAATTGTATATTCCGGGTTGGCAATTATTTTATGTGCAGCACTCCTTGTTATTGCAAAATTAATAGGGCAGGAGGTGAAATAAATTATGGGAATAGAAAAGAAAACACTACAAGTGATTGAAAAGATGACGAGAGCTAGGGTGGAGAAGGAGTTTGGTGGTAGACCTATAGTATGTAGAGGATTTTTACATCAGCCAAAAAGACCAAAGAATCTGGACAGAAAGTAAGATAAAAATAGTGAAATAAAATAAAAAGTCGTAACAGTTAGACTGGATAAGATACTAGGAGTGCCTAGTTGTCTTATCCAGTTTTTGCGTTAAAAAAAGTGATAAGGAATTTTTCAAATATGCCAGAATACTAGAAAATGAAAGAAAATTGCAAAAAAGATTATACAAAATCAAATTTTTTTGGTAAGATAGTAGAGTAAACCTACTATAAAGGTAGGAAAAATAGATTTTAAAGAATACGAAAAGGTAGAATGGATTGCAGGAAGGATAAAAGTGAAATCGAGAGAGTTGTAGGAGGCATAAAGTAAGAAGAGATAGGATGAAATCGTAGAGAAAGAGGAAATGGAGGAGAGAATATGGCGAGAGGAATTCAGACAAAATGTTTGCATTTGCAAGAAGAAGAGGGAAGCATCAACAATTATGGTGCAATCAGTTTTCCCATTTATCAGACAGCGACCTATGCACATATGGGTGTGGGAAAGAGCACAGGATATGATTATAGCCGATTGCAAAATCCTACCAGAGAACACTTGGAAAAGATAGTAGCAACCTTGGAAAATGGAATAGATGCCTTGGCATTTTCCACAGGCATGGCAGCCATTTCACTTATGATGGAATTGTTTGCACCAGGAGACCATTTGATCGTTGATGCGGATTTGTATGGTGGAAGTATTCGATTGTTTCAAAACGTAGCTGTAAAAAATGGAGTTACGTTTTCGAGTATTGATTGTTATAAAGAAGATGTGGAAACGTATATCAATGCGAATACAAAGGCTATTTATATTGAAACTCCAACGAATCCGATGATGAATGTTACCGACATTGCTGCACTTGCCAAGATTGCGAAAAAACATAATCTTCTCCTTATTGTTGACAATACGTTTTTATCGCCTTATTTCCAAAATCCATTAGATTTGGGAGCCGATATTGTAGTACACAGTGGCACAAAGTATTTGGGTGGTCATAACGATACATTGGCAGGTTTTTTAGTTACAAATAAAACAGATATTAGTGAAAAGTTACGCTTTTTGATAAAAACAACGGGAGCAGGATTGGCACCATTTGATAGTTGGTTGATACTGCGGGGAATTAAGACTCTTGGTATCCGAATGGATCGGGCACAGAAAAATGCCATAGAAATTGCAAACTGGTTAAAGGAGCAGAAGGCGGTAACAAAGGTAATTTATCCAGGCTTGCCAGAACATCCAGGATATGAAATTATGAAGAAGCAGGCAAGGGGATTTGGTGCGATGCTTACGTTCCAATTAGAGAGCAAGGAGTTTGCATTGGCAATTCTTGAAAAAGTGAAAATGATAAAATTCGCAGAAAGTCTGGGTGGTGTAGAGACATTAATTACTTATCCGATTACACAAACCCATGCAGATGTTCCTCATGAGGTTCGCATGCAGAACGGAATTACAGAAGGAACGTTAAGACTTTCTGTAGGAATTGAGGATACAAAGGATTTAATAGAGGAACTAACAAAAGTATTTGATGAGGTAGAAGGTGAATTACATGGCAGAAAGAGATCTTAATTTTGATAAGGTAATCAATAGAAAAAATACAAGATGTTTAAAATATGATTTTGCAGAAAGGCGGGGAATGCCAAAAGATGTTCTTCCCCTTTGGGTTGCAGACATGGATTTTGAAACGTCTTCTTATGTGGAAGATGCATTGGTTGAGAGGGCAAAGGAAGGAATCTTTGGATATAGTGAGGTACAAACGCCATACTTTGAAATTGTAAGGGATTGGATGAAAAAACACCATGATTGGGATGTACAGGAAAAATGGTTGATAAAAACACCTGGAATTGTCATGGCATTGGCAATGGCTGTAAAAGCCTATACGAAGCCAGGGGAAGGCGTGTTATTGCAACTGCCTGTGTATTATCCATTTTCAGAGGTAATTAAAGATAATGGGAGAAACGTAGTCAGCAATACGTTATATTTAGGTGAAGACAATCGGTATCATATTGATTTTGAAGATTTTGAAAGAAAAATCATAGAGGAAAATATAAAATTATTCTTTTTATGCAATCCGCATAATCCAGTAGGAAGGGTGTGGAGTAAACAGGAATTAACCCAAATAGGTGATATTTGTGTAAAGCATGGAGTGATTGTAGTCAGTGATGAGATTCATCAGGATTTTGTATTCAAGGGAAAACATACGGTATTTGCAAGTCTAAAAAAGGAATATGAGGATATTTCTATTACATGTACATCTCCAAGTAAAACTTTTAATTTAGCAGGTCTTATGATGTCGAATATTTTTATAGCAAATAGAGAATTGCGACATAACTTTAGAAGAGAATTGGATGCAGCAGGAATCAGTCAGTTGGGAATCATGGGGCTTGTGGCTTGTGAGGCAGCGTATAAGAATGGAGAAGTTTGGTATCAGGCAATGTTATCTTATGTAAAAGAAAATATCGCATTTACAAAGGAATTTGTGGAGAAAAATTTGCCTGGTGTTACAATGATTGATTTGGAAGGAACGTATCTTGTTTGGCTTGATTTTAGAAAGACTGGACTTTCTGTAGACGAGTTGGAACATAGAGTAATCCATAAGGCAAAACTTTGGCTTGACAGTGGAAAGATATTTGGAGAATGTGGAATTGGCTTTCAAAGAATCAATGTGGCATGCCCAAGAAGTATATTGGAGGATGCACTGAATAGAATAAAAGCCGCGATTTATGCTTAGTTTTCTACAAAAGTCTAGTGATTTGCTTGGGAAAAATACTGGCGAGAAAACTTTAAATAAGTGTTTTAATTAATTTTTTAAAAATTTGTCCTAAAATTGGAATTTTATGCATTAACAAAGTGTACAAGAAAAGATGCAAAAAAGAGGAGGATTTTTTATGAGACAAGGAATTAAAAAGAAAATTACAGCATTAACGATTACCAGTGCTATGGTGGCAGCAACTTTAGGAGGCGGTAATTTCGCATTTGCGGCAAAGAATCAGCCACAAAATGAAGGACAAAGACCAACTGTTGCCACTGGTTCTTCTATCGGAGTAATCGGAGAAAAGCCAAATAAAAAGCCAGTAACCCCAGGAGCAATCGACGCAAAACCAGATAAGAAAAATGATGAAAATAAGCCATCAGAAGGCAATAATGATATAAAAGAACCAGTGACACCTGGAGCAGTTACAGCAAAGCCAGAACCAGCAAATACTGCTAAGAGAAAAGTACCTAAAAAGGTAAAAGTAAAAAAAGCAAGAAAGACTGTAAAGAATAAAATTCAGATTACATTGGATGGAACAAATGTATGGTCAAAACCTAGTGTAACGGTAAAAACGGCTACAGGAAAATCTGTAAAAACAAGTATCGTAAAAAAAGGTAAAAACAGTTGTGTGTTAAAAACAAAGAAACAGTTAAGCAAGGGAACATATACCATAAAAATAAAAGGTGTAAAGGTAAAAGGTGAAACAAAATACGAGACAATTACTACGAAAGTAAAAGTAAAATAATAAAGTGGGAGGACTTTTATGAAAAAAACGTTAATTGTAGTAGATATGCAAAAGGATTTTATTGATGGTTCATTAGGCACAAAGGAGGCACAGGCAATTGTTGGTCCTGTAAAGCAAAAGATTAAAGAATATAAAGAGCGTGGAGATGAAATTATTTTTACCAGAGATACACATCAAAAAAATTATTTGGAGACAAATGAGGGGAAACATCTTCCAGTTGAACATTGCATAGAGGGAACAGATGGATGGAAGATTCCAGAACAGTTGCAGGTTCCAGGTGCAATTTATATAGATAAGCCAAGTTTTGGTTATATGAATTGGAGTGAGTATCAGTTAGAAGAGGTAGAAATTGTTGGGCTTTGTACAGATATTTGTGTGGTATCAAATGCCTTGATTATCAAAGCAACCTATCCTGAAATTCGGGTTGCCATTGATGCCAGATGTTGTGCAGGTGTTACACCGGAAAGCCATCAGGCGGCATTGACTACGATGAAGATGTGTCAAATTGATGTGATGGAGTAAATTAAAATGGATAAGACTTCTTTATAAGAAAATAAGAGAAACTGTTTTGGTATGTTTTACATAGCAGAAGCAGTTTCTTTTTTTATAAAGGAAAATTAGTCTTGTAGAAGAATGCGTCTACAAGGGTGTATAGTTCGCAGCTAGGTAGTGGATTTCAAAGACTATGAGAAATACGTTTTACGGGTTTCTTATAGTTTTTTGCATAACATAAGTGGTTTAGGTTTACCCAAAATAAAAAAGGAATCATGTTCAACAGGAAAATGTGATTTTTTCGCTCCATTAAAAAATTTAAAAAAAGTTGTAGCTTTTTTTCTTGTTCATTTGTGTTTGTTATGAAATGGGAAATTGACAATGTAACTGTCTATTTCAAAAAAAGAAAGAGGAGAAAAAAATTATGAAAAAGAAACAAAGAAAAGTAGTGTTGTTTGGTGCAATGCTAGCAATGGTAATAGGAGTGCTTGGTATATATCCATTGCATACACAGGCGAGAACGGGAGTTAAATTCATACAGTTAAATATGACAAAAAAAGCAATGTATGTGAATCAAAGTATGAACTTAAAAGTAAAAAGGGTTACACCAAGTAGGGCATCGGCGGCAGTGATTTGGTCAACTTCAAATAAAAATGTTGCAACAGTTACACAGAATGGAACGGTTACAGCAAAAAATGTTGGAACTGCAAAAATCAAAGCAGTCAGTAAAAACAATAGAAATGTAAAGGCACAGTGTACGATTACGGTAACACAAAATGGAGCTGTAAAACATTCTGGAAGTTATAAAAAAGTAAGTTGGAAGATTTATGAAAACGGATTGCTTGATGTAAAAGGAAGTGGATCGTTAGCAAAGGATAATTATAATTGTGGATGGTTTGCCTATAGAAGAGACATTACCAGTGCAAGATTACAACTAAAGAATACAAAAAATCTTTCTAATGTATTTTCAAAATTCTATTTTTTAAAAAGAGTGGATTTGCGTGATTTGGATACATCTAAAGTAAAAAATATGCAAGGAATGTTTAAGGGATGTATTAGTTTGGAACATATAGATGTAAGCAAATTTGATACATCAAATGTGGTAAATATGACTGAGATGTTTTCAGATTGTAGAAGTTTAAAATGTATAGATGTAAGTAAATTTGACACCTCTAAGGTTAAAAATATGCAAGGAATGTTTTATAATTGTGTAAGCTTAGAAACTTTGGATTTAAGTGCCTGGAATACAGAACAATTAAAGATTATGGGTTCTGTCGAGGATGAAACAAATGATTATTCTTGTTTGGGTGATGGGGAGTTTACGGAGTTCTATACCTATGGAATGTTTTCTAATTGTAAAAGTCTAAAAGAAATTAATTTATCCAATTTTAACACATCAAATGTAACACGAATGGGTTATCTGTTTAATGGTTGCAGAAATCTAAAAAAAATTGATTTGTCAAGCTTTGATACGGCAAATGTACACTCTATGTCGGGGATGTTTAAAGGTTGTAAAAATTTGCAAGCCATAGATGTAAGTAAATTTAATACATCCAATGTATATCGTATGAATTATATGTTTTTCAATTGTGAAAAGTTAAAGGAAATCAATATAAGCAATTTTAATACTAAAAAAGTGTATGGTGTAGAAGGTATGTTTTATGGTTGCAAGGAGATAAAAATATTGGACTTAAGCAACCTTGATTTTTCTAATGTTAGAGTGCAGGATTACGGAGAATGTAACTTGATTGATGGATGCAAAAATCTGCAAACAGTATTAACACCTCAAGCGACATGTGGGAGTAAAATTAATTTTACTTCAGAATATTATTGGGTAGATGCGCAAGGAAAAGAATATGTGACTTTTCCTCAAAAGGCAACAGAAAGTGTTACTTTAAATAGAGGAAGAGAACAGAAAAAGAAGGGAGTATAAAATGAAAGAAAAGTTAAAAAAGATAGGAATAGGAATACTTGTCGGGGTATTAATATGTGGGAATAGTTCTTATGCATCAATTGGTGTGAAAGCACAAGTGCAACAAGATAGTGCAACGGGGAATGGAATAGGAGAAGAAAATCAAGGTAGTGTAACAGGAGGTGCAATAGTAGAAGGAAATCAGGAAAGCGTAACGGGAACCAGTGAAATAGGTGAGAAAAATGAGGAAACTGTAACAGGCTCTGCGCTTTATTCTGGAAGTTATAAAGAAACAAAATGGACCATTTATGAGAGTGGGCTGTTAGAAGTGACAGGAACTGGTGAGATGTATGAAGCTCCGAAGGAGAATGAGAATAAAAATAAAACGCCATGGAGTGCATATGCAGATAGTATTACAAATGCAAAAATAGAGGTTACAGGAGCAAATAATTTATCGTATCTATTTGCTGGTCTTAAAAATTTGGATGAAGTGGATCTTAGTAGATTGGATACTTCAAATGCAACTACGATGGAAAGAATGTTTTCGGGGTGTAAAAGTTTAAACGTGATTGATTTTAAGAATTTTAATACCTCAAAAGTAACCAATATGAATGGTATGTTTGAAAATTGTAGTGGTTTAGATGTAGTAGATGTCAGCAATTTCGATACATCTAGTGTAACCTCCATGGGAAAAATGTTCTATGGATGTAGTAAATTATATGCACTGAATCTTAATGAATTTAATACAGCAAATGTAAGGAATATGGCATATATGTTTGCAAAATGTGGAGATTTAAGGGTGTTAAGGACAGATAGATTTAATACAGCAAATGTAACGAATATGAAATATATGTTTTATGAATGTATACATTTAGACTTTGAAGGTATACGTGGGTTAAATCTTACTAGCTTTAATACAGCCAAGGTAACCAATATGGAAGGTATGTTTGAATATTGTTATTATCTAAATAGTTTGAATTTGAGCAGTTTTGATACAAGAAAAGTAACCAACATGAAGAAGATGTTTGTGGGGTGTGGATATCTAACAACAATTCGGACACCGAAGAAATCAGGTAAATGTACAGCCGTTTTACCTACTATTTTCAAGTACAACAAAAGAAAAGCCTATAAAACGCTTCCAAAATATTCTAAAAAAAGTATTGCTTTGAAATACAGTTAATCAAAAAACAAAGAGGAATAAGTCATTGTTGCTAAAGACTTATTCCTTTTTGTTTGCTTTAGATATATGTCTCACTTTTTAAAGTAACGTTGCATTGTTATTTTTCTTCTAATTGTTCAATAAACCCAGGAAGTTCTCCTAAATGGTACAATACACCATCTGCACCCGCTTCTACAAAGGTATCTTTTACTTTTTGGCACAACTGTTCTTGTTCTGGTTTGGAAAGTGCTTCATACTCTTTTTGTGACAGTGCCATAAGAGAGCTACCTTCGATTACCCCCAGTGTAATGACACCAGCGGCCGTTCCCTCTTTAATGTCGGATATGGTATCGCCAACTTTTATTACGTTTTGTACAGCAGAAACGTGTAATTGTTTCAGATTTTCAAAAATCATATAGGGATAAGGGCGGCCCATATTGTTTACACTATTGGGACTGAACCAGGCATCTGGTGCATATCCGTTTTTCTTTGCCTCAGGAACAACAATGTCCATCATTTCATCGGTATAACCAGTGGTGGAGCCAATTTTTATGTTGTTTTTTCGTAAGGTATCTATGGTTTCTAATACATGGGGTTTTACGTCACAAAAGTTTGTCAGAATGTTAAGAATACCAGTTTCGCTTACGGCGTATACTTTATCGATGTCTTCTTCTGTTGCGGTACGTCCGTATTTTTCCTCCCATGCCTGACGGATTCGTGGCATTTCCAACATGGTTTTAATATGGTCTCGTTTTAACATTCCCATTGGTTTTCTGACTTCTTCTACGGTTGGAGTGATTCCAAACTGTTCAAAAGCATAGATAAATGCTTGTACGGGTGCGAAACATCCGTAATCTATAGTTGTACCTGCCCAGTCAAATATTACTGCTTCAATCATTTTTTTGTCCTCCTAATAGTTAATTATTTGTATATTACTGCACTTTATGAATAGCTCGCTGAATGGTTACGAGTATTTTGCAATTGTTTTGTTACATGAAAGATAGACATTCTTTGAATGTGCAATTTTGTTCCTTTATAGGAAAATGCTCTGTGGGATGTGCATGGATGCGAAAGGAAGCTTCTAATTAAATTGCAATTGCTTCCTGTTTTGTGGCTAAAAAGGCTTCAATCAAGTCGCAGACTTTGTTAATGTCTTCTGGATAAATTTCTCCAATGTTTCCAATGCGGAAAGTGTCTGCATCGGTTACTTTTCCGGGATAGATGGCATAGCCACGTTCCTTAATGTATTGATACATCTCCTCAAAAGAAAAGTTGTGATTTTCTGGATAGAAGAAAGTAGTAATGATTGGTCCCTGATGTGTGCGGTCAATGTAAGGATGAATACCCAATTCCTCCATACGTGCAATCAAAAGTTCGTTGTTTTTGCGATAACGTGCTTCACGCTGCAAAATACCGCCCTCTTCCTCCAATTCTTCCATCGCCTTTGCAAAGGCAAGTACCGTATGAGTAGGAGAAGTAAATCTCCATTTTCCGTCTTTTTCCATGGTTTCCCACTGGTCATATAAATCGAGCGACAGGCTGTGGCTTTTGCCTTTACATTCCAGTAAAGCAGCACGTTTACAGATAATAAAGGAAAATCCAGGAACACCTTGAATGCATTTATTGGCACTGCTGATTAAGAAATCAATGCCCAGTTGTTCTATTGCGATTGGGATACCGCCAAAACTGGACATGGCATCTACAATCATTGTTTTTCCTTTCGCTTTTACGATGTTTGCTACAGCAGCAATATCATTTAAAATACCGGAAGTGGTTTCGCTGTGTACCATAGATACGTGAGTAATGTCTGGATTTGCGTCCAACAGATTACTTATTTTCTTAGCATCTGGAATTTTATCGTAGTTTTCTTCATATAAAAGGTAGGATAATTGATTTTTTTCTGCAATTTGTGCCATACGTTTTCCATAAGCACCATTGGCACAAATCAGTAGTTTTCCATCACTTCCTACAGAACTGCCTAATACGGACTCAACACCAAATGTACCGCTTCCCTGAATGAGAACAGCAGTATACGTTTCTTCTTTTACTTGTGCCAGTTTTAATAAGTTCTTTCTGATTTTTTGGGTAAGATTTTTATAGTCCTCATCCCAAGTACAATGGTCTACCATCATTTCCTGTTTTACGGTGTCAGTTGTAGTTAAAGGTCCGGGTGTTAATAATTTATAAGTATTCATAAATGATTCCTCCTATTTTATCTATAACATAAATTTATTTACATGCTTCTGACAAGTTTTTATGTTTTTCTAACAAGTCTACCGTTAATTTTTCTGGAAATGTTTTTGGATAGGTAGACTGATTTGCCTTATCCGCTTTTTCGCCTTTGTAGATTGGATTTGGATAAGTTTTAATCAATTCTTTTCGTCCCTCTTTGATGATGCATTCCGCCATTTTCATGGCAAGGTCTTTATTTTCTCCTTTTTTATCTACCACAGCTACGGATTCTGTTAAAGAGAAGTTTCCTTCCGTAGGATCTACAAAATCAATAGGAAGTCCATCTGCTTTATCTGCAACAGCCTGATGACGCAGACCAAAGCCGATTGCTACTTCACCTGCTCGTACTTTTTTCAAAGGACCAGAGCCAGATTCTTCTAAATGTGCGCCTGCATTGTCATAAATTGCTTTCAAAATAGTCTTGGCTTCTGTTTCACCATACTGATTTATTAGTGCCTGTAGCATCAACCATGCAGTAGATGAACCAGAAATATCAGGAACTGAAATAAAGCCTGCGTATTCCTTATTTGCCAAATCCTTTAAACTGGTTGGGGTTGGCAGATTATTTTCCTTCATAACTTCCGTATTGAGAATGATAGCACCTTCCTGAGAAGTAATTGGAGTATAGTAATCTGGGTAAGTATCTAAGGACTGTGTATCAAAAGTCAGGTCGCAAAACATCTGTTTCTCATCCTGGGCACTATCTAAATAGAAGGAACTCATTGTAACTAGGTCTGCTTCTATATTTTTTCCTTCAGCCAGTAATTTTCCACCTAGCTCGGAAGTGCCGAACGTCTGCAAAATGTATTTTCCGCTGTAGCCATTTTCATCTAATGCTTTCTTCATGGCATCGACTGCCTCGTCATCTGCATTGGAATAAATTACGACTTGTTTGTTTTGTTTACCACAGCCTGTTACAATTCCTGTACAGGCAATCACTCCTGCCACAAGCATTGCTGCGGCCTTTTTCCATGTTTTACGTTTCATTTTTAGACTCCTTTTTTCTTTATATTTTATTGCTGCAAGCAGCTTGATAAGTGCTTTTGCAGTAATATTGATGCATAAGATAAGCAATGAAAGCACAAAGATTTCATTAAATTTTGCGTAATGCTGTAATTCTTTGATTTTTGTTGTAATTACCATAGTTCTAGCACCTGCCAAAAAGATAATGGCACTAACCGTTACCATGGCATTGACAAAATAGTATCCAAACACTTCCAATAAAGTGGAAAATGCATTTGGTGTAACAATTCTAAGAATGGTTTTGATCCAATTATCACCCATGAGGCGTGCGGTAGTTTCCCAAGAGGCATTCATTTTTTCTAATGCACCTTTTAACATTAAATAAGGAGTAGAGAAAAAGTGAATGATATTACATAGGACAAGGATTGCCATGGTATTTTGCAAAGAGGTACCTGTAAAGGTGAGCAAAAAGGCAATACCAAGTACCATTCCTGGGATTGTGTTGGTTACTTGTGCAATGCTATCAAGTACCTTTTTGGCGAATGTATTCATCGTGCTTCGTGCAGTAATCAATGCGGCTCCGTAGGATACAAGCGTTCCTGCTATCGCGGTTAAGATTGCTGCAAGCAGTGAATTTTTTACAACTGTAACAAGTGCAACATCGGAAAATACATCCGAAACATGTTTGACAGTAAAATGCATACGGTATGGCCATTCCTCTACAAATGGTACAATGATAACGACTGCAAAAATGGACAATACCAATAGTAAAATTGCATAAGAAATACAACCAAACACAATGTCACGGAAGGTATTCTTTTTTAGTTCAACTTGTGAAACTTTTTGGTAGCGGATGTTATAGCGTTCCAGATAGGTTAAAACACAGATGGACACGATAGAAGGCAATAACATTAGAAAAGCAACAACAGCACCCCGATGGAAATTGGGAACGCTACCAAGCATTTCATTGTATAATACACCTGCAATGACATCCACTTTGCCACCTACGGAGGCCGGAATACCAAAGTCTGTAAAACTTAAAAAGAAACATTGTATAATAGAGATCGCAAATGTTCCAAGCAATGGTTGAAAGACCGTTTGAAAAAAGGTTTTTATGCCATTGTCACCCATTAACCTAGAAACAATCGAAAACTTTTTATCAATATAACTCATGCTGTTATGCAGTAGCATAAAGGCTACGGGTAAGGTATAAATGACATAGCCGATTAGCAATCCATTGATACCATAAATATCAAATAGTTGCCTTCCGAATAATCGAGTTAAAAGTCCCTGTTTTCCAAAAGAATATATAATAGCAAATCCATATGTAATCGTAGGAAGAAGCATAGGGAGCAATGCCAGTGTAGAAATTCCTTTTTTTAAGATTGGTCTTACATTGGTAAAATGAATGGTATATGCCATTATAAATGCAAGAACAGTGGTAATACAGGCACCAAGCAGTGCAATTCCGATACTATTAAGGAAAACAGTTCGGATCTGTTTTTGCTGTAAAATAGTTTGAAAATAGGTGAAAGTAAAGCCCTCATTTCCTACTAAAGATTGTATAAATAATATGATAATTGGTACGACTAAAAAGGTTAAAAATAGTATACACAGCAGAACAAAGACAGAACGGATTTCCACATTTTTAATTTTTTTCATTTTATCTTATCCTTTCCTGCTAAAAACCTTGTGCCATCAATAATTCCTGATTAAAGAGGGAATAAATATTATTTTTTTTGATTTCCAATTGATTTAATATGAAATCTTTTACAAACTGGTTATCAGGGCGAATAATAATATCCTGTGGTTTTCCATACTGAGAAATTTTTCCTTCATTTATAATCAACACTCTGTCGGATAAAGTAAGTGCCTCTTCCGGGTCATGTGTTACGATAATGGTTGTAAGGTGGTATTCCTTTGCAATCGTTTTGATACGTTCTTTAATCGATTCTTTTATGACACCATCTAAGGCACTTAGTGGTTCATCTAATAAAAGAATTTTTGGTTTCATGACCATTGTGCGTGCCAGTGCGACACGTTGCTTTTGTCCTCCAGATAATTGGTCAATCCGTTTATTTAGATGTTCTTGTAAACCAAGTAATTCGATGAGATCATCTACCTCTTGCTTGGTTGAAATATCTGGTTTATTTTTCAATCCGTATGTGATATTTTGTAGTGCGTTTAGATTGGGAAAAAGTGCGTAATCTTGAAATACGATATTGAAGCCTCTTTTTTCCATAGAAGTCTGTGTGATATCCTTCCCATGAAAAAGAATTTTTCCTGAATCTACAGTTGTAAGTCCTAAGATTAGATTTAATAATGTTGTTTTTCCGCTTCCAGAGGGACCTAAAATAGAAATAATCTCTCCTTGATTTATGCTAAGGGAAATATCATCTAAAATCGTAACTCCATCATATTTTTTTGTAATATTTTTTAACTCTAAAGTATTACTTTTCATATCTATTCTCCTTTGCTTTGGCGTTCTATTTGCTTGACACCCTAATCTTACTGGACAAAAAAACATGCAACTACCAAGTTGGAGTAAAAGTTTTGTAATATTTTTTTTACAGAAAACGCCCAAATCCATGTAGTAAAACTACATAAATTTGGGCGTTCTTTACGTCGATTTTAGAAATAGTTGTAGGAGGGGAAGAAAATCAATCGTTGGAATGGGTTTCATAGGCCTCATTGGTTATGATTTCGCTGTTTTTTTGCATCCTTTTGGTGTAGGTATCATAATCACTAACTAAGATTCCCATGTAAAGCATATCCACAACAGCTAAATGAGTGGTTCTGGAAAAGATTGTATTTCCATAGAGAAATTGCTGATTGGAGGTTTCGATTAAAATATCCGCCTGTTGTGTTAGCGGAGTATTTGTGAAATTGGTGATGACAAGAGTGGTTGCTTTTCGTTTCTTTGCCAGTTTCATAACATCTACTGTATTTTTAGAATAACCACTGTAAGAAATACCAATGGCAACATCGCCCTCATGCAGATTTCCAGCACTGATTTTTTGTAAGTAGGCATCTTCGTAAATCCTGCAGGGAATACCCAAATACAGTAGTTTAGTCATTAGATCAATTGCGGTTGTATTGGAATTTTCTACTGAGTAAATAACAAGCTGCTCTGCATTTTTTATGGCTTCCACTGCCTTTTTCAGTTCTGTTTTGGAAATCCGTTTTAAGGAATCTTCCAGTAGTGCGATGGTGTTATGTATGATTTTTGACGGAACATCCTCAATGGTATCGTTCGGGCTGATTGAAATTCCAAGGGGACTATTTTGTTGAGGTAATACATTTTTCTCTGCGCGTTGCGTAGCAAATGCCAGTTTTACTTCACGAAAGCTATCGTAGCCGATTGCTTTCAGAAAACGCATGACGGTAGGTTGGCTTACCCCGGATTGCTCTGCCAGTTCTGCAATTGTCATTTTTTCTATTTTATCATCATGGGCCAACATATAATCGGCAACGGCTTTTTCTGATTTGCGAAGAGAAGCATATTGTTCTTTGATTTTCCATAATATCTGCATATAGCATGGTACCTGCCTTTCAAAAGTTATTGTGGTGTAACAGTTCAGCCGGGCAGAAATGATTGTGGAAATTGCACATGACTGCTGGCAGGCTAAGTGTAATTTCCACAATCATTTCTATCGGGCTAACGCCTGACATGAATACACATTGAACACTTGGCGAAGTATTTTTGAGCCTAGTGAGAAAGCGCACAGAGTGAAGTGTCCAGCCAAAAAGAATATATAGAGAGTTGCACCCTCTAAGTAGTAACAATACCATTATAAAAATTTTTGTGTAAAAAAACTACATATTTTTCAAAAGGATGAAATCTATATATGTAAAATTTTATTTTACATTTGTTTTTTTCGGGAAGAAAAAGCGGGATATAGTAGATAAGAAAAGAAAAAATAGTTGTAATGAAGGTTCCTATGAAAATATTTCTTCTATATTATTATTAAATAAAATGCCTGGCGATAAAAATAAGCATTAAAAGTTCTTTGGATTTCAAAAGAACTTCTAATGCTTGAAAAATAGTAAAGTGGTTCTTGCGATTTACTTTAGCATCAAAAGAGGATTTACACTGTCCTTTTCTTCCTTAATCTGGAAATAAAGATTACAGCCTTCTTTTTTGTAGTATTTTGTTGGTTTCGCTAAGGTGGCAATGACGGTGCCTTCCTTTATCGTATCGCCTTCTGCTACTTTAGGATTATCCAATTGACCGTAAATATAAGTATAATCTCCAGATACGGCGGTTATCGTAAGACCAGTTTCACTGTTTCGTTTTACTTTGGTAATCTGGCAATCACAGGCACTTTTAACTTCATCCCCAACTTTTCCTGCGATGACGAGGGAAGGGTTACATTTGTACTGACCAAGTGTTGTAAAATAAATGGGTTTGTCCATGCTGTAAGTCAATAAAATATCTCCGTTAATTGGCCAGGTAAGTCCTTGGTTTTGATCTTCTGTATTGATAACAGAAACAGTAGTATCTTTCTCGTTTTTTTCTGCCTTTTTATTTGTAGTGCTTTTTTTCTTTATTGGTGCCTCTGAAGCTTCGGCAGTGATGGAAGCGTCTGATTGTGGCTTTTTAATGTCGCTGGTAGTGCTTGAGTCATTTTGAATTTGTGCTACATCAACAGCACGGTCTTCTTCCTGTAGTGCTGCATAGTTATGCTCGGTTGCCTCTGTTGTTTCTGGTGCAGTGGTTGATGTTACTGTAGCATATTTGTCTACTTCTTTTTCTTGATTTTTAATACTTTTTTGCACACCTACAACGGATAAAATAGCGAACAGGCATAGGAAACATGCAATATAAAATCCCTTTTGTGTATAAAATTTTTTGTTGTGGTTCTGATAATTCATATACAAATCCTCCATTTCTATATCATAGTGGTAAATGCTTAGTCATCAGCTAAAGAATTACTGTGTGAGTTATTGTAACATTTAGTGATTGACTTGGTTGCTGATACCTTTCATTCTAGACATAGTCTTGCCTGTTTTTTGGAAAATATACTTGCTATAAAAAATAAAAAAAATTATAATGAGCATACAGAGAAAACTGTATTAAAAAGGTATAGTTTCCTTCTATTTTGCCTATAGATAGAAAGGTGAAGGAAGGTCTTACAGATGATATTAGAAAAAGAAGGGATGGTTTTACATGAAAAAGCAGGCATTGATTTTTTTGGCAGAGGGATTTGAAGAGGTAGAAGCTTTAACGGTTGTGGATTTGCTTCGTAGAGCAGAGATTGAAACAAAAATGGTATCCATTACTGGTGATAAAAAAGTAACAGGTTCTCATGGAATTGCTGTTGAGGCAGATGTATTGTTTGCGGAAGCGGATGTTACAGAGTCGGATGCATATATTTTACCGGGAGGAATGCCAGGAACAAGAAATTTGGAGGCATGTGCACCGTTGATTGACGTATTAAATCAAGCAAATGAAAAAGGAAAACTTCTATGTGCGATTTGTGCAGCACCATTAGTATTAGGTGTAAATCATTTGTTGGAAGGAAAGAAAGCAAGCTGCTATCCAGGATTTGAAAAAGATTTACGCGGTGCATTGGTTTCTTATAATCCAGTATCAAAGCAGGATAATGTAATTACAAGTCGAGGCATGGGAACAGCGATTTCTTTTGCGGCAGAGATTATTAAAACTTTACTGGATGAAAAGACAGCAGATGAGATTAAGGAATCGATTATTTATAAGTAATTGTTTAATACAGAGCTAGTCTATTATCTATTATAAATAGCATGTTGGATTGAAGTAAAATTAGATATAGTGTTTGTATAGAGGAATTATTTTCTTGGCATAAATACAATACTATCTTAGGCAGGAATAAATGAAAGGTAATTCATTTGTTTGGGAGATGGAATTGTATTGTTGGAGAATAGTTCCTTTTTTTATAGGTATTTTGGATGAATAGGCAAGACGCTTTAAAGCAATAAGGTTGATAAAAAATGTTGAAAAAATGTCAAAATATTACGAAAATTTAATAAATATTACAAAAATAGGAATAAATTATTGAAAAATATGTAGTGCTATGCTAAACTATCGCCGGACATATACAAAATAAATTTATAAGGAGACGGAGTTTATGAAGAAAAAAGGAAAAGTACTTGCGTTACTTCTTGCCACTGCTATGATTGGAACATCTTTTGATGGTAGCAGTCTTGTTGGATATGCCAAGACAACAAGTAAAGCAAAAGAAGCAGAAGCTTCAGATTCTTCTAAGCAGGAATCTGTTGTAGCATCAAATGGTATGTATACTGATCCGACAGACAAGGAACATGCAACTGGAGATTCGAAGGAATTGGAAGAAAGGCAACAAAAGTTAGAAAAACAGATAACTTCGGATATAAAAACAGATGATTTCGATAATGAACAGTCATTTCCGGCTGCAGTGGATAACAGTACGAATGAGAATGCAAAATATTTTCCACCAATTGGAGATCAGGGACTTATTGGTTCATGTGCATATTGGGCGGACTATTATTATGCTGGAACTTATCAATATAATAAATTTATGGGGACTGCAGCATCAGAAAGCACTACATTTTCGCCAAGATGGTATTATATCAATGGAGAATTTGCTTCGGATGACCAGATTCACTTTGGAATGACGATTGATCGTTGTCCTATTGATACATTTAGTAAATTGAATGGAAGTGAATTTCCGGCAGATTGTGAGAGTGACTGGTTAAAAGCACAGTCTATCTCTGCTACTGGTGAAGAATGTTATTATGTTGGCAAGTACCTGATTGACCAATGGAAGGAATATTTAACAGAAGGAAATGTGTTCAGCGTTGTTACATTTCCATACTGGTACAATTATATAAATATTGATGGGGATTTATGTAGTGAAAACAAAAAGTTTGATGGAGAACAAGCAGTGGTTGCTGATATGGGTATGGAGGGTTCGGATTCAGGATACCACGCTATTACTGTAGTAGGATATGATGATGATATTGAATTGGATCTAAATGGAGATGGCATTATTGAAGAAGGGGAAAAGGGTGCTTTTAAAATTGCCAATTCATGGGGAACATCGTGGGGAAATGATGGTTATATGTGGATTGCATACGATGCTCTAAACGGTTCATCAAATTATATTTCTACTCCAAACGGATATAGACGAAAAAGAGCAATTTCGGGTTCCTGTGTATTTAGAATGGAGACACAGGAAAAGAAGGATACACCAAGGTATTATGTGACTGTTACTGCAGAAAGTGATAAATCTGGGCTAGTCATTCGAGTAGATGATTTAAATGGAAAGTTTTGTCGTACTTCAAGAGGTAGTCATCATCAAAAAAACTATGCAGGGGAATCATCTGGGGTTGTTGAGTTTGGCCAGACTGCTGCAGTAGCTTCTCTTGAAAATTTAGATTATATTACCATTATGAATGAATCGCAAGACGGCGACATTACAGTAAAGGATGTACAGGTCGTAGATACAGTTAAAAAGGTGACTTACGATTTGTTAGATAGTACAGTTGTATTGAATTCTGAAAATAGTGAATTGAAGTTACAATATCATGATAAAACATATCCGATTGCGCCGTACTTTTCTGAATTTTCTTTGCAGAATGACAGTAGTCAGGCAATGGTAAAAGGAAAAGTAACAGCTATAGATACGGCAGGAAAGATTACTTATAAGGCCTCTTATACCTGTGAAGATCAGAAAGATACTGGTACGATTGCCGTAAGTTCTAATGGAAATTTTACTTTTATACCTGAAAAATATGGAACATATAGGGTAAAGGTGGTAGCCACTGATTCAAAAGGCAATGTGTCAAAACGAGAGAAAACGGTGGTTGTAGAAGATACAAGATTGGATAAGTTGGAATTTACCTCTTCTGTCGCCTCGCCCGTTGCTTATGTTAAAACTGGTGATGTTACATTAACTGCAAATGCAAGATTTGGAAGCGGTTCTTATTCTTATCGTTTTGGAGTGATTCGTTCTGCAGAAGAATACTACGTAAATGAACAGTTTAACTCCGTTAATCATATTACGTTAAAGGAATTAATTGATAAAACAGTTTTTTCGGATGATGGTCTTATTTTATTTGTTGATGTAAAGGACAATAAGACGAATGAGATTGTTCGAAAGAAGATTAAAAATTATGTTGTTACTGGAGGAAAGATTGCTGGTATTCAGGTAAAATCAAAGGATAATTCTTTTGAAGCTGGAAAACCACTTACATTGTCTGTTAAATTAAAGGATCATGGGAAAATTGAAAATTGCAGTTGCTATTTTGATATAGCATTAAATGATGTAGTTATAGAACAGGTACATGCGAGTTCGATTTCAGATACAGAAATGTCTGTTGAGTGGACACCGACAAAAGCTGGAACATATAAGTTTAGTGCTGTTGTAAGCGGTTTGATTGGTTCTTTTAAAATGGCAAGAAAAACGGTTCGGATTAAAAGAGCAACAATACCGACAGCGACACCAACAGGGAATACAGCAACGGTATACTATAAAAATAATAATTTTTCTAATGCGTATATTCACTATAAAGTGGGAAATGGTGGATGGACAAATGTTCCAGGTATAAAGATGTCCACAAGTGACCGTTCGGATCATACTTGGATGTATACGATTGATTTGGGAACGAATGATACGGCAACAGTATGTTTTAATAATGGAAGTGGCAATTGGGATAGTAAAAATGGAACAAATTACACAGTCAAAGCTGGAAAATATGGAATTTCTAATGAGCAGGTGTATGAGTTACCACAGGTGACAGCGACACCAATTACAACACCGACAGTGACACCAACGGTAACGCCGACTACGACACCAACTATAACACCAACGGTAACACCGACTACGACACCGACAGTAACACCAACGATAGCACCAACGCAGGAAACAAATGTATATTTTGACAATACAAATGCAAAATGGAATAATGTGTATGCTTATGTGTGGACAGATGGTGCTTCGGCTGATGTACTTGACACAACAAAGGTTGCAGATGATATTTATAAGGTGTCAGTACCAAGTAAGTATAAAAAGATTATTTTTAAGAATACAAGTAGTGGATGGGATAAGCAGACAATTGATCTTTTAATACCAACTGATTCTAACAATTGTTGGAAGCCAAATGGAAGTTCCAATAAGTCATCAGGAAATTGGTATGCATATCGGGAGCAAAATGAATTTTCTGTTGATGTAGTTCTTTATGGGAAAAAGGGAAATGTTAGTGCGAAAGCAGTAGTGTCTAATGGTACTGCACCATATACATTCTCCTTTGTGGATAGCAAGGACGGAGAGGTACGTACTCCTATTAAGGGAGATACCCCTTATGATTATTATTATCATACCTTGTCTGCATATTTTGGGGGTCATTATGGAACAACAGTGACTGTCACAGATGCAGAAGGTAAAGTGGCTACTGCAACGGCCTCTATACAAATTGATCCTTTATGTATCACAGCTATTACCCCAGATGTGACACCAGGAATTGTAGGACAAAAGGTTTCTTTCCATGCAACTTATGAAAATGAATTTTTCTATAAATTTCCAAATACAGGAACTTGGTCTATTAAGGATGCCAAGGGAAATATTGTTAGCAATAGTTTTGAGTTTACACCTGAATTTCCAGGTACCTATTATGTAACATATACGTTGACAGATGCAGCACCAGAGACTGCAACAAAGACAATTGAGTATACTGTAAAGGATAATAAGAGTAATTATGCAACAGTGTACTATAATGGTTCATGGAACAATGCTTATATTCATTATCGTGTAAATAATGGAAGCTGGACAAATGTACCTGGAGTGGAAATGAAAAGCAGTGACCGCTCAGATTATAAATGGATGTATACGATTGATTTGGAAGAGCAGACGGGAGTAACTCTTTGCTTTAACAATGGAAATGGAAGCTGGGATAGCAATAATGGCAGTAATTATTCATTGGGCGTTGGAACATATGGTGTGAAAAACGGAAAGATTAATAAACTTGATGAAGTAGTACCAACACCAACTGTGATACCAACTACAGTGCCAACAGCAAGTCCAACTACCGCACCAACAATAACACCAACTATAGTGCCAACAGCAACACCAGTAGAACAATCTTATGTGACGGTATCTTATAATAATGCAGTGACAAATTGGTCTAATGTATATGCTTATGTATGGAATACAACACAGGACCCTATTGTATATACTCCAGCATATAAAAGCGGGAAAGAATATGTGTTTAATATTACAGGAAAGTATACATATATTATTTTCAAAAATACCAAAGATACTTGGGAGCAACAAACTGCAGATTTGAAACTTCCTGCATATACTACTGATTATACAGACAAATGCTTTACGCCAACTAGCGCACAGAAAGGTACCAACGGAAGTTGGGGAAAATCAACGGTATTGAAAGAAAGAAACAGCATAGTGCCATCAGTTGTTGCAGCAAAGACTACCATTTCTGTAGATGATACGGTAAGCTTTATTATGAAATCAGTATATGAAAATGGTAATTATAAAAACTCTCGCAGTTTACATTTTACTTATGAAGATGGAACAACAGAAACCCTTTATTCTTCGGAGGTAAATGGTTATACAGATATTTTTACCAAAACGGGAACCTATACATATACAACCGATTGGAAACCTAAAAAGACAGGGAAGGTAATAGTTACCTATGAGGTAAGTATGTATGAGGATCATGGTGAAGAGTCACAGCCGATTATACTTATGGTGAAATAAAAGCGTATGTGTCAATTATATTTGAATATAAGTTTAAACAAAAAATGATTGAAAGTAATTAAAAACACCTCTCCTGACAGCAGATTAATATGCTAGTCAGGAGAGGTGTTTTTAATTTTCACATGCTATGTAACAGTCTTATTTCTTCACCTTCTGTGTAATTGATTTTGTTGCTTTGTTTCCATAAGCATCTTTTGCTACTACAGTTAGTTTATAAGTACCAGTATTTTTTACTTTGTAGTTTACGGAACTGCTTGTGGTAGTCTTTTTGGCAAGTCGTTTTCCATTGCGATAAATAGAATAAGTATAGTAAATTGGTGCAACACCAGCGTTTACTTTAGCTGTAAACTTTACAGTGCGTCCTTTTTTCATTACTTTATTCTTTGTTAGTTTTGTTATTTTTAATGGATTGACTTTGCAGGTTGTATAATTGTGTGTAGTATTGCCGTCCTTATCGGTAACATATACAAGAATTAAACAAGTACCTGATTTAGTAGGTGTCCAGTTTACACTTCCCGTTTTGCTGCTTTTGGTAGTCACATTACTACTTTGACTAAAGTAAACATCATAGGTGTAATCACCAGTGCCGCCACTTGCATTTATAATAACGGAATATTTTTTACCAATATTAATGTTTGAACTTGTGATGCCAATACGGTCAATTTTAATTGGTGAAACAGTAGCAGTTGGGGTTGGTGTCGCTACTACTGGAGTGTTGGTGACTGCTGGAGCTTTTGTTGCAGGCGGATTGCTTGTACTAGGCACTGCAGTTGTTTTTGGTGGCATCGTAGTCGAAACGGTAGCAGTTGGACGTACTGGGCGAACACTTGTAACTGGTGTTTTGGTTGGTGAAACAGTAGCTGTAACACTAGGTCCCGAAGACGTTTTTGGAGTATTGGTTGGTCTTACGGTGGAAGTTGGTGCAACTGTTGTGTTAGTGGTAGGAACAGGTGTGGAAGCTGTAATAGTACCATTTTCTAAAAGTTCTACAGCACCTAATGCATTTAACATTCCATCGGAGGAAACTTTTCCCTCTAACGTATCCATTTTAGATACAGAATTTAAAATTGCATTTTTAATATCTAAGATAGAATAATTCTCATATTTAGAGTAGAGCATAGCTGCTACACCAGCTACCATTGGAGCTGCCATAGAGGTACCAGTCATTGTTTCATAACCTGATTTTGCTGTACTGTTAAAGGAACTGCTGGTATCACCATCATTTTCTGTACTTGTACTGTAAATATTTGAACCTGGTGCGGCAAGTTGTACGGTTTTAGCACCATAGTTAGATGAATAATGTAGAGTTCCATCACACTGTATATTTGCAACAGATAACACATTATCATAATCATAGCAAGCTGGATAGGTAGGAGTAGAGTCATTATCGACACCATTATAATTGCTGTCACCATTACCAGCGGCAATTGTAAATAAAACATTAGGGTTGTTGGCAATGATATTGCGTAGGGTTGTATCATCATCATCGCCGCCAAGACTTAGATTGATAATGGTAGCACCGTTATCAATAGCGTATTGAATCCCCTTTACAACACTTTCCGTTGTACCATATCCCATAGTACCGCCAAGTGCTTTTACTGTCATAATTTGTACGTTAGCATCTGAAGCAATTCCTACAACACCTGTATCGTTGTTAAGTGCTGCGATGGTACCTGCACCGTGTGTTCCGTGTGAATCTTCTGTTGCACTGTTTGCATTGTAGCAAGTGTTATTTCCATCTGAAGATGTGTTAGAAGAACCGGGACGTGCTTTGGTGCTATCATAATCGGAACCCCACCAGCTAAAAGAGCCACTGCCATAGAAATTCCATCCATATACATCATCTATGTAGCCATTTCCATCATCATCAATACCATTTCCGGGAATCTCACCTTCATTTACCCACATATGATCTTTCAGGTCCTCGTGGTCATACATGACACCAGTATCCACAATTGCAACAATGGTTTTTCTGTTTCCTGTGCTTTTGCATGCAGCCATTGCTTCAGGATATTGAATATCTACACCTGCTTTTGCCTGTACACTAATTGTATTAGAGGTAGAAGCTGCCTGAGATTTTATGGAATAAGAAGAAAAAGGCCATGTCCAGTCGTTTCCATTATTTTGGTTTCGATAGTCTTCCTCTTCATAAGCTAATGTTCCGTCGTTATACAATCCCCATTGCTTTGAAAAACCAGGGTTATTTTGCAAAGAATTGATTACAGAAAGTGTATCATTGCTTTCTGCGGTTGCATAGTATACATAGTTTGGTTGGACATAATCTACTCTACTATCTGTACTTAAAGCTTCAACCGCATCTTCTAATGCATCTTTTGAGTCTAGACGGAGAATAACAGAATTGTCAGTCAAAGTATCTACACTGGCATCTTGTTCCTGCTGTTTTGTTAAAGAAGCAATACTTAAAGTCTTTTTTTTTGTCGCATTGGAATCTTTTTTGTAGACAACAATTACTTCATTAGAATCATATTTAGAAATATCCGTTACTGATTCGTCAGATGATTGTTTTTGTGCAGCGAGGGCCTTGTCTGTTGTAAGCGGAGAAGCTACAACAGAAGATAAAACTGAGGTTACGAGTAGAGTTGTTGTTAGAATCGTACTAATTACTTTTTTCATAATGGTATCCAAGGAAATGTATTGCATTTCCTGCCACATATAGCGATTGAAGAGTGGTGGCATCCTTTCATTTTTATTTTCAATCGTTAGTTTTGTGTAATCTCAAGATAACAGTTGCTATCCTTGAAAATAGCTGTAACAGTTTGCATATAATCTAAAACTGTTACAAAATACACACCACGCCTATTATAGTCTGAATGATATTACTATTTCGCCTTATTTTTGTAACAAGTAGGAAATTATAATGTAATATTCATATTTATTTTAGAATTATTTGGGAAAAAAGGCAATAGTAATTCTGTACAAGAATAAAGAAGTGGAATAGTATAATCTGTCAAAACATATAGTAACAATAAGGGATCAAAAAGTTTTGAACCGAAATTGCAGAATAAAAAGGGTAATGTAATTACAAAAATAAGGAGAGAAAGGGATTATGCTGGAAGTAGGTAGTGTATGTATTCTGGGAGTTACTGGGTTGGTAGGTCTTATTTTATTTGCTAGAAAATTAGAAATCGTATTCGGTTTTCTGGCGAGGGCGTGTGTAGGGACCGTGTTGATTTATGGTGTAAATCTTTTGTTAGAACAGTGGGGATACGATACAGTGGTTGGCTTAAATCTATTTACGATTGCCTGTTCCTCAATTTTGGGGGTGCCAGGCGTTGTTTTGTTGTACGCGTGTGGAGGTATTATGCTTTGGTTATAAAAAATAAAAGCATATGGTAAAAAATAGTTCATTTGGATTGTGTTTATTTGTATGGTATAGTTTGCTATTGGGCAGCAGGTTGTGGATAAGGGCCTTTTCCTGTTTTATAAAAAGTTTATACTTTTTGTGTCACAGGATTTTGAAGGTTTGTAATTTCAACTAAAAGGTAGGAAGTGCGGTAAAAATAAGAAAATAAACAATTTATTAAATCGAATTTATGGGGGTTGACCGCAACTATTTTTTGAAGTAAACTAGGGCATGTTTTCGGACATGTCTTTGATGCGATGTCGTATGTTACATGCTATGCATTGCTAGAAGTGGCAGGGTGTGAAGGCAGGTCATGTGTTACAATCTAAATCTGTTACTAATACTTGCATGGTGAAATGTATTTGGGAAATAGGTAAATGAATTTTTGGGAGGTGAGAAGATTGGAGTTGAGTGGATTGTAGGTTTGCTATTAGGTATAGCTATGTTTTATGATTGGAAATACTATCGAATTCCGAATTGGATTATTATTTTCGGTCTAGTGGTAGGGCTTTTTAATCAGATAAATTTACATGGCTGGAGAGGATGGATGATTTATTTTTCTAGTGTGATATTAACTGGAATTGTGTTGTTTCCTCTTTTTTATCTTCGGATGTTTGGAGCAGGAGATATAAAATTATTTATTATGATAGGCGGAATACATGGATGGCATTTCGTTATAAAATATTTCGTGATTGCCCTGATCGTAGGTGCAATTTATTCTGTATGTAAGATGTGTAAGCATCAAAATCTTTTTTCTCGTTTGCGGTATCTCGCAAGTTATCTCTATATATTAATGGCTGGAAGAGTGATTCAGACATATGAAATTGACAGAAAAAAGGAAGATACGATTATACCGTTTGCAGTTCCTATGGGACTTGCTTATGGCATAGATATTTTAATGATAAAGTATTGGTAAGGTAGGATGAAAAAATGTCAGAAAAAATACTAGCAATTTTAGAACCAGAGAAAGAATATGCCAATTTATTTTTGAGTTTTTTAGAAGAAAAGCAGGAACTTCCCTATAAAATTCGGGTTTTTACAAAGGAACAGGCATTACAGGAATTTTTGAAGGAAGCTACAGTGGACGTATTATTAGCGGCAGAACGGAGCAATTATAAGGCACTGGAAGGCATGGTTTCAAGAATTATTATCTTAGTGGAAAATAAGAAAAAAGCAGAAGACTGTGATAAAAGGCATATTTACAAGTTTCAGTCAGCAGAGCGTATTTTACAGGAAGTATGTAAAATCTGCATACAAAATAAAGAAGGACAGGTCTGCGACTATGTAGCCCATAAGGGAAGAGGAGCAAGACAATATGGTGTGTTTTCGCCTTACGGAGGGATTGGAAAGACAACGGTATCCTTAGTGTTGGGACATTTATTGGGTAGAGGAAAAAAAGTACTGATTGTTAATTTAGAAGCGTTTTCAAAGCGGTATCACTGGTTACCTTCAAATTGTGAAGCGGGAATGTCTCAGTTATTTTATTATGTGTTGCAGGGATATTCGGAGTTAGAGATCAAATTGGCATCTATGGTTGTGTCAGTAGGAAATGCTTCCTATCTTTGTGGAGTGACGCACTATTTGGATTTGCAGGCAATTGAAATGGAACAAATGGATAAAATATTGACGGCGTTGGAGCAATATTCGGATTATGACGTAATTATATATGATATGTCATTTGTAAGTGAGGGCATATGGAGTGTATGTAAAAGATGTGATGTTATTCTAGAGCCTGTTTTGCAAGAAAATTATGAAAATACGCCAGAATGGGCAAACTGCATGTCTGAAAAGGAGTGGAAGCATATAGAGGAAAAAAGAAGAACCATTGTAATGCCTGAAATACAGGAGAGATATACCAGTGTTGAATATATCAGTCAGGGAGTTTTGGGAGCGGCTGTAAGCGAATTGATTCAGAGGGAAGGATTAGGATGAGAGAACTAAAGGAGCAAATCCGTGAATGTGTGGTAAAACAAACCAATTTGGTAAAGGATATTTCGGATGAAGAGATAAAGCAGTTGATTGATGGAGAGATTTTTAAGAGAGAGGAATGTAGGGGCATTGCAGTCTGGGATAAGATACAGTTGCACCGTGATATTTTTAACAGTCTTAGAGGTCTGGATGTATTACAGGATTTGGTGGAAGATTCCAGTATTACGGAGATTATGATAAATGGAGTGGAAGATATTTTTATTGAGCAGGCGGGAAAAATACACCGCTTGGACAAGCAGTTTTCCAGCAAAGAAAAACTGGAGGATGTAGTACAACAGATTGTATCGAAAGCAAATCGTATTGTCAATGAAGCGTCACCCATTGTGGACACTCGATTGGAAGATGGTTCTCGTGTAAATATTGTATTGCCGCCAGTGGCATTAAATAATGGACCAATCGTTACCATAAGAAAATTTCCGGAAAAGGCGATAGACATGGGGCAGTTAATTGCGATGAACTCCATTACGGAAGAAGCTGCCCGATTTATGGAGCAGCTTGTCAAAGCAGGAATGAATATATTTATCAGTGGCGGAACCGGTTCGGGAAAAACTACATTTCTAAATATCTTATCAAATGCAATTCCAAAGGATGAGCGAATTATTACGATTGAAGATTCTGCGGAGTTGCAAATCAGGAAAATCCCCAATTTAGTAAAGCTGGAAACGAGAAATGCAAATGTGGAAGGAAAAAATGCGATTACTATTCGAGAATTGATTAAATGTGCATTAAGAATGAGGCCTGATAGAATCATTGTAGGAGAGGTGCGTGATGCAGCAGCCATTGATATGTTGACGGCATTGAATACTGGGCATGATGGCTCTCTTAGTACTGGACATGCAAATTCTCCAGAGGATATGTTATCCAGATTAGAAACGTTGGTTCTTATGGGGATGGATATTCCCTTAGAGGCGGTAAGAAGGCAGATTGCTTCAGCGATTGAAATTATCGTGCATTTAGGAAGGCTGCGGGATAAAAGCCGTCGAGTGTTACAGATTGTAGAGGTTTTGCAAGTGGAAAATAGAACTATTGTAACACAGCCACTTTTTGAATTTGTAGAGGAAGGTGAGGATGCAAGAGGGCGGGTATTGGGAACATTACAGCCTACAAAGTATTGTTTGCAGCAGACGGAAAAATTGCAAAGAGCAGGGATAACTTTGTAGATCAGTAGGTTTGCTATAGAGACAGATTAGGTAGGAGAGAAGCGTATGACAATAAATTATGGAGAATATCAGGCAAAAGGAGCAGAAAAAAGAAAATTTTTATGTAGAGGTTTTCTTTTGACCAGTGCAATTGCGTGGCTTTTTTATAGAAGTTTTTTTGCGGTACTTTTATTTGCACCAGGTGCATGTATTCTTTTAAAGTGGCAGGAAAGAAACAAAATAAAAAAGCGTAAGTGGGAGTTAAATCAACAATTTAAGCAGGGAATTTTAAGTCTTTCAGCAGCATTAAATGCGGGATATTCGATTGAAAATGCCTTTAAGGAGGCAGTGAGAGATCTGCTGCTTATGTATGAGGAAGATGCAGATATTATTCGGGAGTTTTCATGGATTAGTAGTCAAATATCGATGAATCGACCAGTGGAAGAGGCACTATCTGATTTGGCAGTTCGCACAGAAATTGAGGATATTGAGAACTTCGCAGAGATTTTTCAGACAGCAAAACGTACAGGTGGAGATATTATGAAAATCATCAGGCAAACAGGGAAAAATATTGAAGAACGCTTCGAAATCATGCGTGAAATGGAGACCATGATAGCACAGAAAAAGCTAGAGGCAAATATTATGTCTGTGGTTCCGTTGGGGATCATTGTATATATGTGGATTGCATCGCCTGGATTTTTAGATATATTATATGGAAATTTGTTTGGTTGCATTTTTATGACAGTAATGTTGCTGATTTATGCGGGAGCATATTGTTTGATGAAGAAAATTACAAACATTCACTTATAAGATAGGAGGTGAGAAAAATACTGACTTGTATCGTATGCGTGGTAGGTTTGTTACTGATTGCAGTTCTTTTTCTTAAAACAAGGGCATATCAGAAAGTGTATGTGAAACAATTGCCCTCAAAAGAGCATCCTTTTCGTTTGTTGTATTCCCTGTGCTTATATCTATTGTTGGAAACAAAATTATATAATGTGCTGGAAAGGAAAAAGGAAGAACAGGAACTATTAAAACAATTGCATATAGGAGAGGATGCTTGTGAGGTACAGCTTTTATATTGGTGTAAGAAACTATCTGTTCTGATAACGGTATTTGTAGGAAGTATCCTGTTGATTTTGGCGTTGGAGTTTGGGGGCAGTGGTGCAAAATCGTTACTAAATAAAGGGTATTTAGAAAGGGAAGATGTGGGGCAAGGGAATAGACAGATTGTTATTTCCGTAGATACAGAGGGAAAGGATGCAGAAGAAGTCCAAGTAGAAGTGCCAGAACAGACCTATACAGACAAAGAACTTCAGAAAAAAATGGAGGAGGCAAAAAAATATGTAACAAAAAATTACTTAGGAAACAACAAAAATGAACAGGAAATTTGTTCGTCCCTATATTTGATGAATCAGATTCCAAATAGTTCCATTTCTGTTACTTGGACCAGTTGGAATGATCGTGTAATTGGGGAAGATGGAAGTTTACATAATGGATTGATACAGAAAATAGAACTCTGTGAACTTACAGCTACATTGATGTATGGGGATAGGGCAGAAGAATTGAACTTTTCCGTGATGGTGAATCCAGCAGATGATATGACACAGGAAGAGTGGAGAGATGTATTAAATACTACAATAGAGGAGGTTGTACAGAATAATTTATCCCGTAAAAAAATAGAACTTCCCAAAGCTATTAATGGAAAGATGGTAACATATGCGGAGGCAAAGAAGAAAAGTCAGAGTGGAATAGTATTTTTATTTACGATAGGAATTGCTGTGTTGTTATGGATAAGTTTTTCACAGGAATTGAAACGAAGTATCGAAAAGCGAGAACAACAGATGCTAGTGGATTATCCAGAGTTGATAAATAAATTTACGTTATTATTAAGTGCTGGAATGACAGTAAATATGGCTTGGGGAAAGATTGCTACGGAATATAGAAAAAAAGTGGAGGAGGGGAGAAAGAAAAAACGGTTTGCCTATGAAGAGTGGGAGCTAACTTGGATAGAAATGTCAAACGGAGTGTCAGAATTGGCTGCATTGGAGCATTTTGGACAGCGAACAAAACTAATGCCATATTTGAAATTTTCTACATTACTTGCTCAAAATTTAAGAAAAGGTTCCAAAGGACTGTTAGCCCTTTTAGAATATGAGGCAATGGATGCGTTTGAAAATCGAAAACAGATGACCAAACGACTTGCAGAAGAGGCAGGAACAAAGCTGTTAGCACCAATGATGATTATGCTAATACTTGTTATGGTAATTATTATGACACCAGCATTTCAATCCTTATAAAAAGTTTGCCATACAGGGTATAACAGATTGAAAAGGCAACTATTGATTATATAGATGGAAATAGGATAAGAAAATAGTTTATATTTTTACCTCTATAGGATAAAGAGGAATAAGCATATAAGTTTTTTATTACAAAATGGAATACAAGGAGGAAAAATAAAATGAAAACAATAACTAAGAAATGGAACAAGGGAAAAAAGACAATAGGAAAATTGAAGCAGGTATGGAAGGATTTTTGTGATCAGGAAGATGGAATGGGAAGTGTGGAAATTATTTTAATTTTAGTCATTCTGGTAGGGCTAGTGCTTATTTTTCGTAATCAAGTTACAAAAATTGTTGAAAATGCATTTAAGCAGATAAAATCAGATTCTACAAATGTGAATAAAAAGGTTACGATTAGTGGTGGATATTAAAAAGGAGGAGAGCATGTCTTGGCAGAGAGGAAAAACGAAAGGAAGTATTACCGTATTTTTGTCCATGGTATTGCTTGTTATAGTGTCACTAATTGCGGCATGCTTGGAAAATGCCAGAGTACAGACAGCGTCCCTGCATATGGAACGCTGTCTGAAAGGTGGAATGGATGCGGTCTTAACAGAATATTATAGACCTTTGTATGAGGACTATCGTTTACTTTTTATGGATAAAGGGATTGAAGCTGATGCATTGGAATATCGAAAGATAGAAAAAACACTAATGCAATATCTGGATGCTGCGTTATCCACTACATATGAAAAAAACAATTGTAAGGAAAATGGTATCGATTTATATAAAATCGGGTTACATTCTGTACAGGTGGATTCGGTTGTTCGTGCGACAGATTATGAAGGAAATCTGGTAGTGGATGAAGTGCTGCAATATATGAAATATGCGGCATCGGTTAAGGAGCTACCATTGGTTTCATCGTATACAAAATTAGCAAAAGACACACAGGAATTTTCGGAGGTCATGGAAATAGAAGATGGGGTGGAGCAGGCATTTTCAGTCTCCAGCGAATTATTGATAAAGTTAATGGAACAGGTAGAGGGAATCACTTACGGAAAAAACGGATTGGAAGTTCAATCAAACGGAAGGATCAAAGTAAGGGATTGTTTTGCGAAGAAAATATGTACAGATGTGCCTACCAAGGAAAGTGTGGGAGTTACAAATGAAACCGTATGGCAATCTTTAAAAGGGCATTATGTAAATGCTTCTGCAAGTTTAGTAGAAATAGATAAACTATTAAATACAATGTTAGAGAAAAGTGCAGAACAGTCAGAAAATCAGGTAGACATAGAAAAGGAAAAAGAAAAGACAGATAGAAAAGCGAAAAAACAGAAGGACCAGCCAGCATTAGATGATTTCAAGAGAGAGAAAAAACAAATTGTTCAAAAGCAGAATGCATTACAAAAGATTGTTTCTAATACAATAGAGGAAACAAAAATGTCAATTCAAACAATAGAGCAGTTACAAAGGACTATTCCAGAACTTTCTTCTCAAATTTCCAGTTATGAAAAAAGGGTGGGAGAACAAAAAGATAAAATTACAAACAAGCAGAATGGCAGTTTACAACAAAATGTAACAGCGGTAAAGAACGATATTTCCAAAATAAAACAGGTCGTAAATATGAAAAGCCAACTTCAAAAAAATTTGGTGATATTAGAAGGATTAGAGAAAGAACTCAAAAGAGAAGTGGGAAATACAAGAGAGGAGTATGAAAAAAAGAGAGAGGGAATAGCTAGTCAGCTTGTAACATTAGAACAGTATAGTATACATTCTATGGTTTTTTCTTATGGAACCATTGGCAGCGAAAGGGTAAAAAATCCTGTGGACACCCTGAAAAAGTTGAAAGGTTCAGCGATGAATTTAACAATGCCTGAAGGAAAGAAGGTATCTAAAAAAAGTACTTCTAATCCTGATTACTATTTTAAAACATATAAGGGGAATACAACTGCGGTAGAAAATGTTAATACAGGAAATTATGTTATAACGGGTGATAAAAAAGGACTCTTTCAAACAGTAGGGAAGTTTTTTGGGGGAGAAAAGAGCGTTTCAAATTTGGGAAAAGATGTTACAAATGCAATACTATATCAGGCATATATTAGGCAATATTTTAAAAGCTTTGTTACTAAGGAGAGCGTATTTGAAAAAACGCCATTGGAATACGAACAGGAATATATACTATGCGGACAAAAATCAGATGAAGAAAATCTAACGCAGGTAGTCAATCGTCTTTTGCTGTTGCGTACTGTGACAAATTTTTCTTATTTGCTGACAGATAGTGTAGGAATGAAAAAAGCATATGCAACTGCTGCGGCATTGGTAGGATTTACTGGTTTGGAACCGCTGATTCGAGCTACGCAGATTACTATTTTAACAGTATGGGCATATGAAGAAAGTCTGGTGGATGTTGCCGCATTGATGCAGGGAAACAAAGTTCCTCTTTATAAGACTAGAGATACGTTTATGCTTTCTTATTCGGACATCCTAAATTTCAATAAAAATACCATACAAAGAAAAGCAAAACAACTTGGGGGAAAAAGTGTAAAAGGTGCTATGAATTATGAGGAGTATCTAACCCTATTTTTATTGTTTGAAAAGCAGATACAAAAAACATATCGTACCATGGATATGATTGAGGAAAACATGAAACTGCGTCATAGTAAGTTGTTTTCTTTTGAAAAATGTATTTATAGTATGAAGGTTAAGACTGACATTCAGATACCTGCAAAATTTGCAGCATTGTCCTTTTTGACTGATTGGGAATATGCCAGTGGTCAATGGAATTTTGAGTTGGAGCAGGAATATTCTTATTAGTAAGATTACGGAAGTAGCAGTTTATATTACTACATAAAACGATATTGAATTCATAACATATGATACTACAAGAAAATACGGACTGGTGAAAAATACTCTTTCAGGAAACGTTACTGTTTAATTATTATGATTACACAGCAGAAAGTATATTACCTCTTAGAAATAAGGATAGATACAAAATAAGGATTGCAAGTGTAGCTATTTATTTTTTTATTGTAATCCATTTGTGTTTATCGAAAAATCCATACTTGAAAGAGTATTTTTCATCAGTCTGTAAAAGCAGGAGGAAAAGTTGAAAAAGCAGAATGAAAAAGGCTCCATAACGGTGGAGGCATCGTTGATCATGCCAGTATTTTTAAGTGTAATTTTATTCTTTCTATATTTCTTTCAAATTATGCTTATACAAGAGAGAGTAAGTATAGGACTTTGGGAAACTGCAAAAGAAATTTCAAAATATGGTTATACCTATGATGCTTACGGAATGGAGGAAATGGAATCTGATTATTATATGTCTATGACTAGAAAATTGCTTGGTGGTTTTCTGACAGAAGAAAAAATGAAAACATATGTACCAGACTTTTTGTTAGAACAGTCGTGCATAAAGGGAAAAAGTCGGGGGATAACTTACTTAACTGAAGTCGGGAATGTGGATAAAGAGGTGTATTTGAAGGCCTCCTATGATGTACAATTGCCGTTGTATCGGTTTGTATTGCCTTCTATGCATTATGTGCAACAAGTAAAGACCAGACTTTTTGTGGGAACAACAGAGATTGGTTTAAAAGAGGGAGAAGAGGATGCGGATGACTGTACGGTTTATATAACAAAAACAGGAATAAATAATAAAATTTATCACAGGGTGATTACCTGTAGCCATTTAGATTTAAAAATTTTAACTACAACGCCTTCACAGGCTACATCTATGCGAAATCAATATGGAGGAAAGTACAAACCTTGTGAGAAATGTGTGAAAAATGCGGCTATTGCAGAGGAGAAAACAATCTATGTGACGACAGATGGAAATCGGTATCATAGTCAATTAAGTTGTTCTGGACTTACAAGGAATGTTTCGGAAGTCAAATTATCGACACTGTCTGGCTATCGATCATGTAGTCGTTGTGGGGAGTAAAAGAAAGGCAAGAGGTATCAATGAAGAAACAGAAATTAGAACAAGGTAGTATGACAGTGGAGGCAGTTTTTGTATTTCCTATTATAATTTTTGTGTTAATCGCAATTTTATATATGAGCCATTATATGGCAGATAAGTGCAAAGGACAATCAATTATTGATTTATATGCACAGGAACAGGCGTTATGTTTGAAGGGACAATATCCGTTGGGAACAAGTCAGAATTATACGAAAATTCTAGAAAAGGGTGTCTATTTTTATTTATCCTCTTTAACAAAAGAGGAAACAGAGTTAGACAAACAGGTAAGAGAGCAGTTAGCAGAGTCACTACTAATGGGGGAGGTTAGTAGTGTTGCAGCAAAAGTATCATATAATTCTATAATAATTACTGCGAAAATAAAACTTACCATTGGGATTAGCAGAGTAAAAGAATTTTTTACAGGGACTCCCTTAGAATATACGATTGATACAAAAATACCGGTACATAATCCAGAAGAGTTTATTCGTGCCTACACTGCTTTAGCGGGTACAATGGACGAGGGAAAGGGAGAAAAAAGTATAAAAAAGAAATTAAGAGAGATAAAAGGAAAAAGTAAAAACAGCCACGAAAATGATTGAAAGGAGTAGAAAATGTTAGAAGCGGAGGTAGTACATGACATTAAAAAGAATTATCTTGTAATTCAGGGAACAGAAGAAAAACAGTATATGATACAAATGTTGGATGGAAATAGTGTAAAGGGTTTGCTGGAATTAGATGTTCGTATACTGGATAATAAGCGTCAATATTATTATGATATTACGGGAAAAGAAACATTGGTGCAAAAATCATCAAAAGCAAAGTGGAAAAAACGGGATGTCATTCAGGCGGTATCCAATATATTGGATGCCATTGGAAGAGCGAGAGAATATTTGCTATGGCCGGATCATTTTGTATTGAAACCAGAATATATGTATCGACAAATAGAGACGGGAGAAGTATTCCTTTGCTATACCTGGAGTTATGAACGGAATATAAATGAACAGTTGACAGAACTGTTTTCTTATTTTTTAGAGCAGGTAGATTATGCGGATAGGGAAGCAGTAGAGCTTGTGTATAGGCTTTATGATATCAGCAGGGAGGAAAACTGTACGTTACAGCGTTTATGGAGTGGATTTTCTATGGATAGAAAAGAAATTCAACAAAAACCAAAGGAGAGTCAGAGGCAGTATGCACAAGCTCCTATGGTAGGTAAAGAAAATAAAGGGTGCCAATGTGGAGAAAAAGGTAGAAAAGGGTTAATAGATGTGAAAAGAAAAGAAGAGGGACCTTTGCCAAATAAGAAAAATATACGAAGAGACAAAGATAAGGCAGAAACGGGAGTACAAAAAATTAAGAAAACGAAAAGCATGCAAAAGGAAAACAAAGACTATAAAGAGAAGAAGCAGGCTGTGAAAATATCTGTAGAAAAAATAGTGGTAGCGGTAGTGTTACAGATTGCCGTTTTGTTGGCATTGTCTGTAGGAGCAAAATATGGAGTGTTTTGGCAGTATGGACAATTGTCTTATACAAAAATGGGGGGATGCTTATTAATATGTGGGATATTAGATTGGTATACTTTATCTAATGTCTTTAAAGAGGAGGAAGAAAGAGATCCTGTTTGGCATGAAGAAGAACAGGAAATAAAACAAAAACAGGAGATGCAAGAGCCAAAAGAAATAAAAAAGGTTTCTACAGCAAATTTTTATTCTTATGAAAAGACAGATATGATTGATTCTGAAAAAACAATTGTACAGCCTGCGCCTTTGTTTGGAAGAAAAAATGAGATGCAGAGACCGCAGTGCTATCTAGTGCCTGAAAATGAGGAACAAATTAAAATTGAAGTGGCAGAGTTTCCGTTTTTTATTGGAAGATTTCAAAAAGATACCGATCAATTGAAAGAACAAGTGAACATAAGTCGGATGCATTGTAAATTAGAAAAACAAAATGGACGTTTTTTCCTATCCGATCTACATTCGACCAATGGAACGTATATAAATCAAAAAAGACTAGAAGGAGAAGGAAAAGAGGAAGTAAAAGAAGGGGATGTGATTTCACTTGCAGATATCCAGTATCGGTTTACATTGCCAGCACATATATAAAAGAATATAATAGGTGAAATTCGTTGGGGGACTCGTTTCTCTACCTTGTATCTCCTACTCAATCTTGTTATAATAGAATGAAAAAGAATTTTTATGAAAAAGGAAAGGAAATACAAATTGTCTATGCAGATGGAACAGATTACAAAGCACATGGTTCATTCTGGCTTTACACGAGCGGTGGTCAATGGAAGTCATGTAGAGGTTTTATTGCAGGTGCAGGCAAGAGATGCATATGCAGTAGTTATGGTGGATTGTGATTGCTTTGAAAATATGACGGTGGAAGATTACGAAAATTTGCAAAGAGGTGTTCGGAGTTCTTTGTATCAGTATGATTTTCAAGAGGTTCGTATGTTAAATGTTCTTTGCACCAAAGACCCAAAGCGGGTAAAGAATTTGGTGGAAGCATTTGGAGAGCATTGGGTTGTCGATATGAGTGAAAATCGTTTGCTAATTTATGAGAATCAGATTGCATCCTTTTTAAATACGAAAGAAGTGATAGAAGAGGTTTTATTGTACGGAGATGAAGTGGTAATTGAGCAGGTAGAAAAGAGAGCGAACTTTCTTTCGATACTGAAAGATAATTATTGCACATATTCCTTGGTTCTTATCAACTGCCTTGTGTTTTTAGTATTATCCATGATAGGAAATACCGAAAATGTAATGTTTATGGAAAAGCATGGAGCCTTAGTAATTTCACAGGTAGGGCATGGCCTATGGCAGACACAGATGGTAACCAGTATGTTTTTACATTTTGGAGTCTCTCATTTGTTAAATAATATGTTTATGCTTCTTGTTATGGGTTCTTATCTGGAAAAGAGAATGGAAAAATGGAAGTATATGACCATATATCTGGGTGCAGGACTGATTGGGAATATTGTGTCACTGTATTATTACATTGGAACCGGAAATGTGGATGTGGTATGCGCTGGGGCATCTGGTGCGATTTTTGGCTTAACAGGAGCTTTACTGTGGGTAATTATCTGTAATCATGGAAGAATAGAGGATATCTCATGGGTACAGATTGCATTTCTTATTTTATTAAATATATATGTGGGAATGGCAGATTCCACAGTAGGAAATGCGGCACACATTGGTGGGCTTATAGGAGGATTTTTATTGGCAATAGTGCTTTACAGAGGAATAGACAAGGAGGATGGAGCGTCATGAGAATTAATATCTATTATGGCGGAAGAGGCTTAATTGAAGATCCAACTATTTATGTGATGGATAAATTAACTGAAGTATTGGAAGAATTACGTGTGGAAGTTGTTCGATACAATTTGTATGAAGATAAAAAGGGAATTAATATATTGCCAAATACCATAAAAGAGGCAGATGGTGTTATTCTAGCTACTACGGTTGAATGGTTTGGTATTGGCGGGTTAATGCAGCAATTTCTGGATGCTTGTTGGTTATATGGAGATAAAGGTAAATTAAATGGGATGCGTATGCTTCCCGTTGTACTTTCTTCTACCTGTGGAGAACGGGATGCACAGTACACTTTGATAAAAGCCTGGGAACTTCTTGGAGGAGTACCTTGTGAAGGTATCTGTGCTTATGTAAAAAATCATGTGGAGTTTGAAACAAATGAGGGATATGCTTTTTTAATTGAAAAGAAAGCAGAAGAAATATACCGATTGATTAGCCACAAACAACAGAGTTTTCCAACTAGCATTAATATCGTGACAGAAACCGTATTACAGGGAAATGCATTGGAATTAACCCCGCAGGAAAGTGAACAGTTGTCTATTTATGTGTCTGACGATAGTTATGTAAAGAAACAAAAAGAGGACATACAGGAATTGGCACAGATGTTTAAAGGAATGTTAGGGGAAGAAGAGCAAGAGGAAAGTGTGGCAAAAGAGGATGAAGTTGTAGAAACCCGAATTCCAGCATTTAGAAGTCATTTTCATGGACAAATGGGATTAAAGGCTACGTATTGTTTTAACATTGAGGAAGAAGATGCTCATCTTTTGCTAGAAGTAAAAGGGGAAAAGCTTAGTTGTAATTATGTAGATTCGGATGAAGCAGAGGTATCTGTAAAGATTACAGCAGAAGTGTTACAAGATATTTTAGATGGAGAAATGACATTGCAACGTGCATTTATGTCGGGAGCAGTAACTGCCAAGGGAGATTTTAAGGTGTTGCGTAATTTCGATTTGTTGTTTCAATTTTAAAGAAGTTTTTTAATACTGGATTTATTAGAGAAATGTTTTTAGGCATTTTACTAATAACAAACAATAGGCGTGTTGCTTAATGCAACACGCCTATTGTTATATCCTTGAAATTTGAAATTACTTAACTTTAAAGGTGATTGTTTTAGAAACGACAACACCCTTTCCGTTTTTCACGTAAGCGGTAATTTTGTAAGTACCTTTCTGTTTTGTTTTCCAAGTTGTTTTATTTGTTTTTGAATAATTCTTAGTAGCAACTGTTTTTCCTGCACTGTTGCGTACTACAATTTTATAAGAAACTTTTCCTTTGGTTGTGACTGCTCTTGCAGTAATTATAATTTTTGTTCCTTTTTTCTGACCGGACTTTTTATTTGTTGTTAATTTCTTGATTGTAATAACACGTTTCTTAACTGTATATTTCTTAGAAACTGTTTTCAATACTTTTCCGGTGGACTTATTTATAATCTTAACTTTGACTAAATAGGTACCACTTGCAGAAGGAGTCCAGTTTACAGTTGTTTTGGTCGTTTTTGAAGCCAGTGTTTTAGTTTTTTTGCTTTTTGTCACAGAGTAAGAGTAAACATATTTTACTTTTGGATCCTGTGATTTTTTAGCAAAATTCAAATGAACTGGAATTGTTTCTCCTGCTGTTTTTCCAGAAGTTATTTTAATAGAAGCAGTTAATGGTGTAGAGGTAACTGCTGGTGAAGAAGTAACTACAGGAGTAGCTGTTGGCTCAATAACTGGAGTCGCAGATACTGCAGGGGAAGTAGTAATTGCAGGAGCAGTTGTAACATCTACATCAGGAGTCGCAGATACTGCAGGGGAAGTAGTAATCGCAGGAGCGGTTGTAACATCTACATTAGGTGTAGTAGATACTACAGGAGCAGTTTCTGTGGTGTCTGGTGCAGCTACACGTTCAATTGTATATGGTTTGGAAAGTGACTTTAATGTTTTTCCATCTGTAATAGAAACTGTAATGATGTGTGAGCCAGCTTCCAATTCTTCAGGATTCCATTCCACACTTGCATTGTTACCGTTATAGATAATAGTTCCATCTACTGCAAATGTATAAGTAACAGTACCCTGAGGGTTTACAACAACAGCAGAAAGTGTTTGCTTTGTTGTATTTAACTGTGGTGCAGATAAAGAAGCACCAAAGTAAGCATCCATTTTTACTACAGGAGTAGCCGTAGGTGCAGTTGTTGGAGTAGCTGTAGGTTCAACAAAAGGTGTGTTATTTGGGTCAACCGTAGGTGTAGAAGAAACAATTGGAGTTTCCGTAGCTTCTGCAGGAGTAGCTGTAGGAACTGTTGTTGGTTCTACTGTTGGCATAGCAGCTGCATCAAAGTTGATGGTTGTTCCAGTGGTACCCTTAATTGTATAGCCACCCAAAGAATCTGGAAGCTGTACGATAGAGTTACATGGTCTGAATGGAAGTCCGGAGTTTCCGTTTTCATCTACTAATACAGTAGAGGTTGGAGCTACTTCTCCTTGTACAGAAGTGAAAATAATCTTAGCTTCGCCTGTTGTTGTAGAAACATCAATACTATAGGTATCATTTCCTTCTGACTGCATCTCTGTACCAGGCCAATCACCTAATGGGTAGATTGGAAGGCTATCTGGATCGGCAGCAGTTTCAGGAGTATCATAGTATGCGTATGCATAAATATGTACATCATCACCAGTCCAGTTGCTTCGTTTGTAATTTTTAATAGAACTGTCATCATTACTTGGAATTTTATAAGTTACCTTTAATGTAGTTTTGCTTTCTTCCGCAGTTTTCTTTACAAGTCCAAATAATTTTGTTAGGGAAGATTTCAAAGATACAGATGTATAACTTCCTACTTTGGTAGCTTTGTAATAGGTAAATGTTTGTGTGTTTGATACTGTTCCATCGGTAGAAGTTACTTTTAAAGTAATAGGAGAATTTGCAATTTTACCTTCTCCAATTTTAACAGCAGTAGCTTCTGTAATTGTTTTTGCTGGACCATTGTCAATGGAATAAGTAGCACTTGTTGCACCGTTAATTGGGGAAATCTGTACGGTTAAAGTATCAGAATCTTCTTCGTAATAAGCAGTGCCGTTTGGAACATCTACAGCTACTTGTGCACCTTCTACTGGTTCAACAGTAGGAACTGCAGTAGGGTTTACGGTAGCTGTAACAGCAGGGGTAGTAGCTGTGACAGCAGGAGTTGTAGCTATAGTAGGAGTTGTAGCTATAGTAGGAGTTGTACTAGGAGCAGGAGTGGCTTCCTCGCGTCTTAAAGTACCTCCTTCAAACCAGCGTTCCTTTGGTAGTTCAAGACCACCCTGATTTTTTGCAGGAATTTGAACAATAATATCATCATCAGAATATTCTGCGCTATCTTTTACACTGGAAAAGATAACTTCGATTGTTTTTCCTTCTGGTGCAGTAGGAACATCTACATAGTAATATCCATCTGCATCTTTTTCAGTCATTCTTGCACCAGGCCATTTTCCTAAAAGAGGAACGCTTGTTTTTTCATCATCCATATAGTAGGCATAGGCATAGATATGAGAATTATCTGTAGTCCATGTTGCCAAATCCTCTGCTGAATTTGGTGGGGTAAAATGAACACGAATGCTAGAAGCTTTTGTGTCCGTGGCTGTTTGTGCAGCATCAACAGTTGCTTGTGTTTGTGCAGCTTTCACGTTAATTGCATTGCTACTAAAAATGGTTGTTATTGATAGTAAAGCAGCAACGGTAACGCTAATCACTTTTTTCGTAAATTTTTTCACGAAAATACCTCCTTTTTTCATTAAATATAATGCTAAATTTAAAAAGAATTACCTACTACCATAATAAGAAAAAAAACAAAAAAAAGCAATAATTTTTTAATATAAATTTAAAGAATACGTCATAAAATTCAAGAAAAAAAGAAGTGCGAATAGTAGTATCGCACTTCCATTGAAAACTGATTATTTTACTTTGTAAGTTTTTGTCTTAGAAACAACAACACCTTTTCCGTTCTTTACATACAATGTAATCTTGTAAGTACCTTTCTTTGTTGTTTTCCATTTTTTCACTGTTTTCTTAGAATAACTCTTAGTAGCAACAGTTTTTCCTTTGCTGTTCTTTACTACAATTTTGTATTGTGGTTTTCCTTTTGTAGCAGTAGCCTTTACTGTAATTGTAAGAGTTTTCTTAGCTTTGATTGTTTTCTTGTTAAACTTGAATTTCTTAATTGTAATAATACGTTTCTTAACAGTGTATTTCTTAGTTGTAGTTGTAATTGCTTTCTTCTTTTGGTTGTAAGCTGTTACTTTTACTTTATAAGTACCTGTTTTGGTAGGTGTCCAGTTTACAGCATTTTTCTTTGTCTTAGAAGCAAGTGTTTTTACTTTCTTTGAACCTTTATATACAACATAAGTATATGTATAAGCTGATTTATAATTTGTAAGTTTAGCCTTTACCTTAACTGTCTCACCAAGAGATTTTCCAGCCTTATCAAAGGAAACTGCTAATACAGGGTTGTTAGGTACTGCAGTTGGATCTGGAATAATTACAATATCAGGTGTAGAAGTAGGAGCTACAGTAGGAGTAGCAGTAACTTCAGCAGTAGGAACTGTAGTAGGAGCTACAGTAACTTCAGCAGTAGGAACTGCGGAAGGAGTAGCAGTAACCTCAGCAGTAGGAACTGCAGAAGGAGTAGCAGTAACCTCAGCAGTAGCAGTAGGTTCTACAACAGGAGTTTCGATTGTATAAACCTTCTGATCAGCCCAAGTATTATTTTTATCAGAAATTTCGGCTGCAATTACATGTGTACCAGCAGTTAAAGAACTTGTATCCCATGCAACAGAGTTATTCTTACCAGAATAAATTTCTTTTCCATCAACAGTAAATTTGTAAGTTACATCACCAACTGCATTTACAGCAACAGCAGAAAGAGTTTGTGCTGTTGTGTTTAACTGTGGTGCAGATAAAGAAGCACCAAAGTAACCATCTAATGTTGCAGGTTGTGCAGTAGGAGTAGCAGTAACCTCAGAAGTAGGAGTTACGGAAGGAGTAGCAGTAACTGTAGGTGTTGCAGTAGCTGTACTTGTAATAGAACCACCTGTGAACCATGTTTCACTTGTCACAATATAACCATCTACAGGAATCCAGTTTCCATAACCATCAGTGATTGCATTTCCTTCACTGTCTGTAACCCATCCGTAAGGAAGTTTAGCAAGTTCGTCACATGCATAGTAGTCTTCACCCTGATTATTGTATGTATAGCTTCCTTTTCCACCTTTTACGCTTACAAACATAACCTTTGCATAAGGTACGGATGTAGTAACTTCCTGATAATAAGAACCATCAGAGTCTTTTGTCATCTCTGTACCAGGCCAAGCACCAAAAGGTTTCTGAGTTGTTGTTTTTCCATTTATAGTTTCATCATAATATGCATAACAATAAATGTGAACATCATTACCAGTCCATTTATCTCTATCTGTAGTTGGAAGATTGAAATGAACTTTAAGTTTTCTTGTCTGTGAAACAGCAGCAGTTCTTACAGTACTAAATAAAGAAACCATAGATTTAGCAACAGTAGTTTGTTTAGATGTAGCTGCGTTGGCATCCAATGCTTTTGTTTTCTTGAAGTAATTAAATGTCTGTGTATTTGTAACTGTTCCGTTTGTAGAAGTTACTTTTAAAGTAATAGGAGAGTTTGCAATTTTTCCTTCTCCGACTTTAACCTGTGTAGTACCTGTAGCAGTTTTAGCAGGACCATTGTCTACAGAATAAGTGATGCTTGTTGCACCAGCTACTGGACGAAGTTCTACAGTCATATAGTCTCCGTTTTCTTCATAGAAAGAAGTACCGTTTTCTTTGTTTACATAAACCTGAGGACCTGAAACAGGTTCAACAGTAGGAACAGCAGTAGGTGCTACGGTAGGAACTGTAGTAGGAGTAGCAGTAGGTGCTGTGGTTGGTTTCTGTGTAGGAGTAGCAGTAGGAGCTACGGTCTGATTTGGATTTGTAGTAGAAACCTTACCATCTACGATCCAAGCATTGCTTGAAATGGCATATCCGTCAACTGGAATGTAGTTACCATGTTCATCCTGTATAGGATTTCCCTCTGCATCTAATTCCCAACCGCTTGGAAGCTGTGCCTTTGTAGTACACTCATGATATGTATTTCCATTAGCATCTTCTCTTTCTTCGCCAACTACACCATCAATACTTGCAAAAATGATTTTGGCAGAACCAGTTGTTGTAGTTACATTAGCAGAGTATGTTCCATCTGCATTTTTTGTGGCTGGTGTACCAGGCCAAGAACCTAAAGGTTTCTCTGTTGTTGTTTTACCGTTAGTTGTTACATCATAATATGCGTATGCATATACGGTAGTACCAGTCCAATCTTCATCAGTTGGAGCAGTAAAGTTTACTGTGTAAGTACTTGTCTGTGCTGCATATGCTGTAATTTTTGTATCTACCTGTTTGGTAAATGGAACGGTACCAAATGCGGAAGAAACTGTTACAATAGAAGTAAGAGCAAAACAGACTACTTTTTTTGCAAATTTTCTCACGAAAATTCCTCCTTTTAACTATTTTTTTGTTTTTTTATTTAGTAGCAAATGGTAAGCGTGAAATTCGTATCTTCTACGCTTTGTAAACTAAAAAAGGGAAAGAAAAGCCAAGAATAAAAAATGCTGTGTTATGTTTACATTGATTATGCTTGGCTTCTCTAGTACGATTTTTAATTTACATTATTTGTTAATACCATCATACAAAATAATTACAAAAAAAGCAAGAATAAATTTCAAAAATATTAACTGAAATTAACAATTTCGTTAAAGTGCATAAAATATATTACCAGTTTTGGGAAAAAATAACAAAGAATTTAATCCTATTTATGAGGCAAAAAGAGAAGATTGGATATTTTACTGCATTTAGATCGGAAAAAATGAAGAATGATTATAAAAAAGGACTTTTCTTTTAGAAATAAATAGTGTAGAATAGAACCAGTTTCTAAAAGTCTATATAATGTATAGTTATATTTTGAAAGAAGGTTTCCATAATTATACTTATCTATAACATCAAAATTACCGAGCGTTGAATGCAATCGAGTAATTGAATTTCCCGAAAAGGAGAGAAGTGAATAATGATAGAAAAATATGAGCGTATGACAGTTGCAGAACTGAAACAAAAAGCCAAGGAATTTGGATTAAAAAATATTTCTGGAATGAAAAAACAGGAATTGATAGAGCTTTTAGCAAAGATAGAGGAAAAGGTTGGAAAAGGAAAGAAAGAACAGAATGAGGAGAAAAAGCATTCTAGTCATGTACATAATCATGAACATGAGGCTGAAGCAGATGCTTCTCAAAAGAATCATTCCACTCATGATACAGAGCAATTGGACAGTGGAGAGACAAAAGAGGGAATTTTGGAAGTGCTGGCAGATGGATATGGATTTATTCGTTGTGATAATTTTTTGCCAGGGGAAAATGATGTGTATGTTTCACCAGCACAGATTCGTCGTTTTAACTTAAAAACAGGTGACATTATTGTAGGAAATACAAAGGTTAAGAATCAGAATGAAAAATTTAGTGCATTATTGTATGTAAAAAGTGTGAATGGCTTTCATCCTTCAGAAGCTTCCAAGAGGAAGAAATTTGAGGATCTGACACCAATTTTTCCAAATGAAAGAATTCATTTAGAAACTCCAAATTGTAGCGTAGGTATGCGTATGATGGATTTAGTATCTCCAATTGGTAAAGGACAAAGAGGTATGATCGTATCTCCACCAAAAGCAGGAAAAACTACCTTATTAAAACAGGTTGCCAAAGCAATCACAAAAAATCATCCAGATATGCATATGATTATTTTGTTAATTGATGAACGTCCGGAAGAGGTTACGGATATTAAAGAATCCATAGAAGGAAAAAATGTAGAGGTGATTTATTCTACTTTTGATGAACTTCCAGAAAATCATAAACGTGTTTCTGAGATGGTAATTGAACGTGGACGCCGTTTGGTAGAACACAAAAAGGATGTTATTATTTTGCTTGATAGTATTACAAGACTTGCCAGAGCTTACAATTTGACAGTACAGGCAAGCGGAAGAACACTTTCCGGTGGTTTGGACCCGGCTGCGTTGCATATGCCAAAGAAATTTTTTGGAGCTGCCAGAAATATGCGTGAGGGAGGAAGCCTTACTATTTTGGCAACTGCTTTGGTTGAGACAGGAAGCCGCATGGATGATGTTGTATTTGAGGAATTTAAGGGAACCGGTAATATGGAATTGGTACTAGATCGTTCCTTATCAGAAAAACGTATCTTCCCTGCGATTGATTTGTTAAAATCCAGTACAAGAAGAGACGATTTGCTTTTAAGTCCAGAGGAAGTAGAAGCAAACCGCACGATGCGAAAGGCACTGAGTGGTATGCGTTCAGAGGAAATGCTGGAAAGATATATTGATTTGTTTGTAAAGACAAAAAGCAATAAAGAATTTATTGAAATGACGAAAAAAATGAAGGGATAGACCATAAAAGGGAAAAGAAAGCCATAGAGAAAACTGCACAGACAGATGCTGAATTGGCAAGTGAGATAGCAAAATAGAAAGTGGGAGAAAGGAATAAAAGAGTTACATTAATGAATTATGAAAATACCATCATAGATAACCAAGCAATATTGGAATTTCGGGACG